>MDSW01091667.1_pt1 | contig 32887 bp, 33 predicted proteins | sample 811171 | NCBI WGS metagenome assembly MDSW01 (sample SAMN05326641, study PRJNA326480) | marine metagenome | isolation source: seawater | place: Atlantic Ocean: North West | collected 2012 | reverse complement strand
TTTTTTTTTAATAATATTGAAAATTCTTGTGAAAAATACAATTGTAAAAATTTTTTTAAAAATACTGGTCTAATTTTTGCTAATAAGCCTCTTACTTTGAAATGAATCTTAGTTTGGTCATAGTCTATAATGTCTAGGTCTTGGAAAGAAAATTTTTTAAACTCATTTAATGTGCAAAAATGATGTGTTGATAAATTTTCAATTTTACTCCAATATTCTTTTTTTCTATAATTATTAAAATACTTTTTAAGAAGCTGAAAAATACGCGGCATATAATGAGTTGGTTCTATTGCAAAAAAATAACCACCTTGTTTTAAATGATTATTTATGTTTTTAAACAAATGTTCTCTATCAGGAATATGATGTATTGCTGATAAGGAATATATTAAATCAAATTTTTTATTTTTTTCTATATCTTCAAACTTTTCTAAAATTTCAAATTTAAATTTATTTCTTTTTATTTGTGAAATATTATTTTTTAAATAATTTTTAAAAAAACTATTAATTTCAATACCTGTGAAACTTGATATATTATTATTTTTAATAATTAGTCTTGAATAATATCCTGTTCCTGGTCCTATCTCACATACTTCTAGTGGCTTAGAAATTTTTAAATATTCATTTATTTTTTCTTTCCAATTTCTATAATCTTCTGAACTTTTTAAGTTAGACTCCCAATTTTTTCCATCTTGATAGAGCTCCGGTTTATAGTCAGGTCTAAAATTATTATAATTGTAATTTACATCAATAATTTGAGCTTTTTCTTCATCTGATAATAGTTTCCATACATGTCTATTTTGAAGAATAAAATAAAAAAAAATTCCCAGTGAAGATTTTAGCATTTAAATATTAAGATTTAAAATTTTTTAATTGCATAATAAATTATAAGTTTACCATAAAAATTTTTGATATTTTTATTTTTTATTCAAAATTTCCAAAAATTTGTCTAATTCTATATTGTTAATTTTTGGAATTTCTGCTGATTTATCTTTAGTTATTACCCTATAAAAGTTATTTTGATTGGTGAGAATTTGATCTAAATTTGAAAATTCTTCTTTTGGTCTAAGATAAATCGGAAAATTCATTTTGTAATTTCCATTTAAAGTTTTTCTTATAAGAAAAATAAAAAAATATAAATGAAACTTAGATTTAAATATTTCTCTAAAATCAAAATCAAATGAACCATATAAATTCATATCCATTCCAAGGAAAAAAATGTTTTTAAATCCAAGATATTTCATTAGTGGAAAATGACAAATAGCTTGTGAATTAAGAAAATTTGTCTCCTGGAAATTTAGAACACCTTTAATATTTTCAACATTATAGTAATTCTCTAAAGAAAATTTTGAGCTACTCTGCCTAAAATTTATTTTAACTAATTTATTTTTATAATGTAAATTTTCAAAATTTTTTTTTAAGTCATCCTCGTTAATTATTAAATTTGAATTAGGAAATAATTTCAAATTTTCATAAGGTGAATTTCTTAAGAAAAGATTTTTTCTAAATATAAAATTTTTATGTATTCCTCTATGGGGTCTCCAAGTTTCATAAAAATTGTCAAAATTACTTTCTATATATTCTACTTCTCTAAAATATTCAGCTTTTATAAATTTTTTAATATTAATTCCACACACTAAAGATCTAAAAATAAAATTTTGTAAATAGTTATCTTTGAGTTTTACTGAAAAAGGACAAATAATATAATCTGGAAAAATATTATAATTAAATAATTGTTTTGAAATACATTTAGTTTCAACAAAAATTTTAAATTTTTCTTTATCTATAGAATCTAATTTATCTATATAAGATTTTAAAGAAGTGCCCCCTAAAATAACAATTGCAGATTTATCTGCATATTTATTTTTTTCCATCTACTTAATATATTTAATTATATTTGGTTTTTTTTTATTTAAAATTTTATATTTTATATTTTTATTCTTAATAAAAAATTTTATATTACCAGAATTATAAAAGTTAAGATATTTAACAACACCATAAATATCATCTTCTCTAGAATAGGTTATAAGATTTTTTCTTATTCTATGAATGCCATCAAAATACCATTTTTTTTTCTTCAATAATTTTGGAATAGCTCCCCAAAAAACTTCAAAGGCTTGACCAAAGTAAGGCAAGAGAGACAATTCATATATTTTGTTTTTTGAAAAAAATGAATTAACCTCAACCATCATTTTTTTTGAAAAAATATGTTGACAAGAGCAACCAAAAAAAAATGGGCTTCTTTCACTATGATATTTAATTCCATTAATAAGAATATTTCTTTTATTAATTTCATCAAAATCGATAAAAAATTTTCTATTTGTAGTAACTAATAAGCTTTGATTTTTTTTGTATATATGTCCTGAAAATAAAATAGACTTTATAAACATCTTTATAAATTGGAAAAAAGTAAAATAATATTTCGAAACATGATGCTCGGTTATATTTTGAATTTTTTTTTTATTTCTAATCACATATTTTTCAGACCTTGAATATAAATTTTTTACCATTCGAATTTTAAATAGTTTAGACCAAATTTTTTTATTAGAAAATTCATAAAAGTCATTATCTGAAAAATTATTTATAAAATTTTTATTGGCTTTAAAAAATCGCTTCTCATGAGCGGATGATATAAAGTCAGGTTTGTAAGTTTTTAAAAATTTCCTTAATGATTTTAATACGCTGTTATTAGAAAAAAGAAACCCTTCCATCAACATTAATGAGTAATCGTACTTAGTCCAATATTTAGATTTTATTAATTTAATCCAAGCACCAGAATCCAAACCATGGTCATTTTTGAAGTTATGTACGTAATATTTTATCTTTAATTTTTTAAGTTCTGTAAAAATTCCATTGTCAAATTCAGATAATTGTGTGTTTTTTTCTCCAGTTAATTTTTTAAGTTTAAAGTAGTGTTTATAGTTTTTGTTAGACTTAATTTCTCCATTTCCTCTTATCATAATAAAATGCAAATCATAATTATGGGGATCATCTTGAGAAAAAAGAGACAATAAAGAAGATCTAATTAACCACGGTTTATGATGACATAATATAAAAATACTTATTTTCATTATTTTCCTAATTTTAATATTTCAAAAATTTTTTTTCCAATTTCTTCTGAGTTTTTGGATAAGCCACAGAATTTTTTTAGATAAATATCTGATTTTTTTTTGTTTAAACTAAAATTTTCTGATTTTTCATTTTTAAATTTATTTACAAAATCATTAATTTTATAATTAAAAATAACCTTATCGAAATTATAATATAAATTTTTTCCATAATTATGCATAAACTTATTTGATTTACTTTTAAAAGCTATTTTTGGAATTTCGATATTAATATACGGTATTTTAAACATTGCTACCTCATAAACTGATGATGATAATGATCCAATAACTAAATCAGTGGTTGATAACTCTTTTTGAAAAAGTGATGGGTATTGCAATGATTCATTATCAAAAATAACTTTATCTGCATATTTATTTATTCCATCAATATAAGGAAATTTTAACCTAGGTTTTACAATAAATTCAAAATTATTTTGATCACAGAATTTTCTAATTGACTTAACTACATTTAACTCGTTGTAAATATAGTAATAATTTTTAATTGAATCAAAATATTTTAAAATTTCAATTTTATTTAATATGAAATGCTTAATTTGTGAATTGATTGAAAAATAATATCCTTTTTTTTGAGAATTTTTTGAGAAAGTAAAAAAATTTATGAATTGTCCAGAATATGCTGCTTGAAATGCAAAATTTTTATTTTTACCATATCTATTTCTTAAAAATGGAAAAGGAAGGTATATAAGTTTTTTTCTTTTTTTCTGCTTTTTTTCAAAAATTTTACTTGAATACATTGAGTTCCCAATCAAATAAGTTTTTACATTCTTAGTTTCAAATATATTTTTCTTCTTTACGAATTTTTGGATATATTTTTTACCTTCGCTTAAAAAAAATTTGGAGGAGAAAAAAAAATTAACCTTATAATTAAAATAAGTATTCTCATCTTTAAATTGACTAAAACTATCTATACCATGTCCAATTACACACCACTTTTTATTTATTGATTGTAAAAATTTTTTAGAAATTTTAAATCTTTCACTAGATATAAAATGTAAAGAGAATATAAATAAAATATTATTTATTTCATTAATACAAAAATTATGAAAGTTATTTTCATCACTAAATTTTTTCAATTTTATTTTTTTTAATAAACTGCTTGTAGCTTTTTCTGGTTTTAAATATTTTTTAAAATCGTATTTACTTTCTTGTCGTTGTATGAAGCAAATTTGAATTTCTATTCCTTTTTTTTTAAAGAAGAATATTGTTGATGATAGATATTTAAGCTCATTAGACTTCTCAATCAAAAATAATACTTTTTTCATTTAAAATTTATTATTTTAAAAATTGTAACTGATAAAGTTCTCTATAAGTTCTGGAGTTTTTTATTAAGTTGTTATGATTGCCAATATTTTCTATTTTGTGATTATTCATAACAACAATTTTAGTTGCTTTTTTAATAGTGCTAAACCTATGTGCTACTATTAAGGCCGTTTTATAATTTAAAACTTTCTCAATTGCATCTTGTACGTCTTTTTCTGATTTTGAATCTAGGGAACTAGTAGCTTCATCAAAAATTATTATCTCGGGATCATCAACGAGTGCTCTAGCAATAGCAATTCTTTGTTTTTCTCCTCCTGAAAGTAACACTCCTCTGTCACCAATAATAGTATTATATTTTTTCTTCTTCTTCATTATGAAGTTATGTGCATTAGCTAGTTTTGCAGCTTTGATAACCTGATTTTTATTTATATTTTTTCTGCCACATATTATGTTATTTAGGACAGTATCATTATACAATTGAGCTTCCTGAGGAATTAAACCAAATAAAGACCTGTAATTTTCCAATCTGAAATTTTTAATATTTTTATTATCTATTAAAACCGATCCTCTTTTTGGATCATATAGTCTTAATATCATGTCAATTAAAGTTGATTTTCCACTACCACTAGGTCCAACTATTGCTATTTTTTCATTTTTTTTTATTAAAAATTTATCAAAATAAACATCTGTTTTATTGTCATACTGAATAAGACAATTTTTAATTCTTATATCTTTTTTGAAATTGCAATTAATAATTTTTCCATCTTTAATATTATTTTTAATTTTTTTATAAAAATTAATCTTATGGTATGTGCCCCCTAAAGCGACCAGCCAAGTAAATATTGTTGATAAACGAATAATTGGTGTAATTATTAATCTTCCAATGATAACGAACATAATCCCACCTTGTAGTGAGATATTATTTTGTTGAAGCTGAATTAATATTGCAATTAATATTATTACCAAACTAGCAGATGTTAAAATTGCTCCAATAGGAGTTTGGAGTTCATCTAATATCGCAGCTTTAAAACCAAATTTTCTTTCTTCGGACTGAAGGAAATTCAATTTTTTAAATTGAAAATTTTTCATATTAAAAACTTTTGTAATACGGATGGCGCTAAATGTTTCGTTTAAAGTTGATAATAACTCTGCCCCTTTGTTATTTACATTTATCAGACTGCTTTTAATTGGTTTCTTTAAAATTAGCATAATTAAATATTGAAATAAAAAAATTATAAATGCAGAAAAAAATATAATATTGTCTGTTTTGAATAAAAATATACTGTAAATTAGAACTAAAGATCCTTGATGAAATATTGTTTGCAAAACAGGAATAACACCTTGTGAAACACTTTTGGTATCTGTTATAATTCTAGAAATCATTTCGCCATATTTATTTTTTGTAAAAAATGAATAATCTAAGTTAAGAAAGTGATTTATTAAGTCTTTACGAATTGAGATTGTTAATGAAGCGTTACTCCATTTTGAAATAACAATTGCCAAATAATTTGCTATCGCAGCCAAAATTACAAAAAACAAAAATATTGAAGATAAAAGAATTAGATTCTCCAAAGTTGAAAAATCTTTTATATTAAAAAGTCCATATATTATTACTAAAATTTTTTGACCAACGTAATTTAGGTCAAAAAAACTTTTTTCAGCAATATTCTCTGTTTTGTTATTTTGGCTATTTAGGAATTCAAAATCGTTTGGTAGAACAATTTCTATCATTGAAGCAAAAATCAGAGGCTGCAGAATTGTTAAAAAATTAGCAAAAATTGCACAAATGATCATCAGAATAAATAGATTCCATAATTTTTTAAAGTTTGTTTTTATGAGATGTAAAAATATTTTAAATTCTGTCATAATTATAAATATAATTATATTTGTTTTTTAAATAATGGATTTTGAATTTATTGTTAATTGCTGAACAAAACACTCTATTTTTGTTTTTATTAGCTAAATATAATAAAGAGCTTTGGTATGAGATTACATTAAAATTTAAGGCAAATTGCTTATACAAACTTGTTTTATTATCAAACTTTATATTTAAATTTTTAAATTTTTTATGAATATATTTATATTTTTTATAATTGTCGTTTGGGTGAACTCTTATAGTAATATTATAATCAGTACTACATTTTTTTAGAAAAAAATTTATTGTATCTATCTCAATAGATCTTATATTTTTTTTATAAAACTTACGATAAAGATCGGAAATAGGCTCTGTTAAGTATAAATAATTTGATTTATAATTTTTATTTTTTCTGAATTGAGAAATTTTATTTATTGCATAATTATGAAAATAATTTTTTTTAAGTTTAATTTTTGTATTTCTAAACATTTTTTTACAGATATCATAACTTTTAATGTCAAAAGACCAAATTTCATTTGGTAAATATTTAAAATCAAATCTCTTTTTAAAATGAAGCCAGTGATCTATAAAAGTGATAAATTTTTTTCTTTTTTGGTGAAGATTTTTCATTGCAGTTTTTTCTAATATTGAATTCCAGCTTGTGGTTGTAAAAAAAATATCCCCAATATTTAATAAATTTTTAAGATTCTTTTTTTTTACTTTAATTTTTTTTTCCTTAAAAATACTGATTGCTGGACCCTTACAAATCCCATAAACACTTAAGATATTTTTTTTAAAAAGATAAGATGAAAGTATTTGTGCACCACCTGCATCGTGTGAAAAAATTACTATATTTTTTTTTTTCACTTTAGTATTCTTTCCCACACTTTTTTGAATTTTTTAGAGTATAATTTCATGTGAGGAATTTTGTAATCGTATGAACAAAGTGATAAATAAAAGAAACTTTTATCATGTAGTTCCTCTGCATTTTTACATAAACCTTTTTTATATTTAATTTTTTTATTAAAAGAAGACCACGGAAAACCTTTTTTTCCATAAGCGATTTTATTTTGAAATATTGGTAATAAATGTAAATTTGTATAACCAGCAACTAATCCAGTAATTTTTTCTTTTTTCAAAATATCTAAAATTTTTTTTCTGTTATACTTAAGTTTTTTTAGATCTAAAACAAAAGGTATCACATAGTAAACATGGCTAGATCCATTTCTAATAACTGGAGTTTGTATACCTACTAAGTTTGAGATTCCATCTATTAAAGTTTTGGCTAATTTTTGACGAAATTTAATTATCTTTTTTAATTTTTTAAATTGCTCTATGCCAATAGCTGCCTCTATCTCTCCTAGCCTAAAATTATAACCTAATATATTTGATATAGATTTATCATTTTTTTTAATTACGGCCTCCCCATGATTTCTAATTAATTTACACCTTTGAGCCAAATTCTTATTATTTGTTACAATCATACCGCCTTCACCTGTATTTATGTGTTTATGATAATTAAAACTGTATCCACCAATATCAGTTAATGTTCCACTATACTTTCCTTTGTATGTAGATCCAATGGCCTGAGCTGTATCTGAGATTATTTTGATTTTTTTATTTTTAATTAATTTTTTTATTTCATCAATATTTTCTGACTGACCAAAAATATCAACAGCTAAAATCGCTATAGTCTTACTGTTAATTTTGCTTTTAAGCTGTTTTAGATCATAGTTAAAATTTTCTTTATTTATATCAACAAATACGGGTATACAATTCCAATGCAATATTGCTGTTGCACATGCACACATAGTCCATGGTGTACAGATTATTTCATCACCTGGTGATGGATCGATTGCACCTATTGAGCATATAAGACCTGAAGTCCAAGAATTTACTGATATAGCATATTTTACTTTAAAATAACTTTGTGCTTTTTTTTCAAATTTACGTACGTATTTGCCACCCTCAAAATTTCTTCCTTTGGATCCAACGAAGTCTGACAAAACACCAGATTTTATTACTTTTAAAGCTGATTTAATTTCTTCATTTCCAATTGAATTATATTTTTTAAGTTTCATTTATAAAGATTTAATCTTATTAATTGTTGATAAATACTCAATCAAACTTTTTTCTTTTAAGAGTAATTTTCCGTTTTTCTTCAAAACATTATAGATATTTTTTAAAACATTATTTTGCAAATGCTCTGATGTTAAATTAATTGTTTGGGTTTTTTTTAATATAAAATATTTTTTATAAGTGTTGTCTTTTACTTTTTTATAAATTATACAATTTTCAGGTCTAGAAGTAATTTCAATTTTTCCTTTATCACCATATATAACTATACAGTTATTATTATAATTATTTTTTGCGATTTTAAAAAAATATGCTTCTCCATTTTTATATTTTAAATAAATATCATCCTTACTTTTACTTATTTTGCGTATTTTTTTTATATTATTGTAATAAATATTAATTAGGTTTAAAAAATGTGTACCATTGCTTTCAAAACTTTTATTATAAAAACAAAAAGTTTTAAATTTGTTTCCAATAATTCCATTTTTAATACTATTCATTAATTTAATATATTTTTTTGAAAAATTTCTTTGAAAGTTTAAAGTAAAAAATATTTTTTTATGTTTAGTTATTTTTAAAATTTTTTCAATTTCAATTTTACTTTTAATAAAAGGTTTTCCAAATAATATAAATTTGATATTATTGTATTTTGATAAATGTAAGATATCATTTATTTTAGGTTGTGTTGTAAATATTATTAAATCTGGTTTTATATTTTCCAAAGATTTTTTAAGACTTTTAAAACCTGGCACTCTATAAATTTTTTTAAATTGATTTACATTTGATAAATTTTTATCTACCCCACCAATAAGTTGAAATTTCTTGTGATGAAAAATTGAGCTTGAATGAGTAATTTTTTCTTTCGTATTTTTCCTGTCAAACTTAAATCCAATATTTCCTAGACCAATAATTAATGTGCGTATCATAAAAATTTACAATTTTTGGTATTTATATTTTTTAAGATTTATTTTTTTAATAACTTCTCTAAATTTATCATCAGTGATTGGTTTTCTATATTTTGCTTTTTTTTCATCTTGTGGTATTCCGTCATCTGGTCTTATTCTTTTCTGCAAGATTATTTTCAGAGCTTTACCGGCTAGAATGCAACCTTTTTGATAAACCTTTGTTCTAATTGACTCATAAGTTGCTTCTTTGGAAAATTCATAGTACTCACTGCATATAATTGATCCATTGTCATAATCTTCACTCATAAAGTGAGCTGTGTTGCACACCTTGTCCTCATAAAATATTGACCACTCAACCGCAGAACACCCCCTGTATTTAGGCAATTCCCCAGGATGAATATTTACAACACCATGAATTGATGCATTAAGAATTTCTCTCTTTAATTTTCTTGGTGTGCCAGCATTCAAGAGCACATTGATTGATAGTAAATTTATTAAATCTAAAGTTTTTTTATCATTATGATTATCAACAAAATAGAAAGGTATTTTTGTGTTAATTTTTCTTTCCATATCTTCTATGAAATTTTCATCTCTTACTATAGCTCCTCCAGTTCTTTGCAGCCATAAATCTTTATTTTTTTTTGAAAATTGATCTCTATCGCATATTACTACAATATCATTAAATTTTTGTTCGATTACAGCATTAATATAAAGATGCAGTAATGGATGATCATACGTTGATAGTAATGCGATCTTAAAGCTATTTTTCATTATGTCTTTTGATTTTTTTGTAAATTTCTTCTGCCATGTACCAATCTTCAATAGTATCAATATCTACAGAACTATATTTTAACAATTCAACGAAAGATGAATTGTTAGATATTATTTTCTTATCTTTTAGCCATGTATTAGCTTTTGCAAGATACAATTGAGCTGCATCATGGTAAGATGGATTTATATCATTTGTTCTTGAATTAATTTTTTTTGGATAATTTAATTTAATTTTTTTTTTTGAATTTTTAAAAGATCTTTCTATAGGATGGTTATATTTAACTCCAGTAAGAACATAATTGTTTTTTTTTAATTTTTTTAAAGCTTTTGATATAATGCTTGTATTTAAAAAAATTGAAGTTGGATAAATACAAAAGATATTTTTTAACAAAAAATTATTTAATTTTAAATAATTTATTGCATGCTTAATAACTGAATAGGTATCTGCAAAATCATTTGAAAGGTTTTTTGGTCTTTTTATTAAAACATCGGCTCCATATTTTTTGCTAATCTTTAATATTTTTTCAGAATCACTTGTAACTACAATAATTTTAATATTCCTATTTTTTTTGAGTTTTTCAATAACTCTCGCTATTATTGGTTTTCCTAAAAAATTTTTTATATTTTTATTTTTAATCCTTTTACTTCCAGATCTTGCGGGTATGATTGCTATATTCATTTAAATATATTTTCTTTTAAGAGATTTTAATAATTTTATAAAATTAATATAAATTACATAAATTGCTATATTAAAATTTAATGAAGATTTTTTAATTACATAATTTTTTTTTATTTCAGACAAAATAATTTTTGAAATATATTTATTCGGTTCTTGATTTAAACCAAATTTTTTTTTCATATCTTCCTTTATCTTTATATTTTCAATTTTTTTTAATGAGTAGGACAAATCTTCGATCTTTATAATTTTTCCAAAAAATTTATACCCTACATTGAATTGGCTATTAGTTTTAATCCATGTATTATATTTATTAAGCAACCCATTTTTTTTAACAAAATTATAAACTTTTTTTGAAAAAGAATAGTCATTCCATCCCATTTGATTTTTATAATAAGTTTTATCAAAGAATGTTTCTTTGCTTGCAATCATTCTCATAACAGTGTCATAAGTTTCTACAAAAATTATAGGTTTATTGCTTAAATTTACCTCCACAAAGGCTGTTGAATTTATTGTAACAGCTGTAAATGAGTGATCTAAAGCCTCATAAAAATCTCTTGGATCACATACTTTTTTTTGAGGCATCAATTCATCCCATGAAGAATTATTTTTTTTATAATTTTTAGAGTTTTTTCTCTTTAAGTAATCAGAAGGATGTCCTTTGATAAGTAGGTTGTATTTTAAATCAATTTTATCACAAATATTTTTATATAGTTTTTTGTAATAAGGATCGTGTAATTGAGGACCGCTAGGCAAGAACAATACAAGCTTTTTCTTTGGATCTAATTTATATTTTTTACAAAAATTTTTATAATTATAGTTTTTATCTAAAAAAAAATCTCTGTACTGAGCAGAGCCTGTGATTATAAACTTGTCTTTTTTATTTAATTTGTAGAATTTTCGATGATATTTATCTATAAATAATCTCATTTCTTTTTGAAATTTATCTTTTAATAAGTAAAAATTCGGCATTATATCAGTATCTAAATGCATTTCAGGTGGGTTTTTATGACAAAAAACTATTTTGTTTTTAATTCTGGCATAAGAAACTATCCATTCAACATTTCTATAAGCACCAAGAATAATTACATCATTTGAACAAATTAATTCTTTCAGCTTAGTCCAATCATAAAACATAACTTTATTAATGTTTTCATTGTATTCTATTTTATGAAGATCTGATTTATTAAAACCTGGAAAACCGCAGTACGAGTTTTTATTTGTAATTTTATAATTTTTGTACATTTCATTTGATTTAATAGCATATGTTATTATATTTTTACTTTTTGTTAGTTCTTTAACTAAATTTAAATCTGATAGTCTATTTCCTGGATACAAAGTTAAACTTACACAAAGGATCTTCATTTTTTATTATATAATTTTATTTCTATACTTAATCGTCTCAGAAACTTTTAATTTTTTTAAATGAAATGCTGAGGAAATTGAAACACCTGAGAGAAGGTATTTATAATGGTTTATATCTTCAAGATTTATAAATCCACCACTTAATATTATTGGAAATTCATCTTTAAATTTTGAAATAATATCATAAATTTCTTTGTTAAGACCTGTATAACATCCATCTCTTTTAATATCCGTTATTAATAGTTCTCCAATTCCTATGTCTTTGTACATTTTGATGGTATCAATTAGATTAAGTCCTGTACTCTCTCTCGCCATTTCATATAATGTTACGTAACTATCATCTCTTTTTTCAAATTGTATCGCTCCTGTAACAGAGGAGGAACCTAATGCATCAACAATTTTTATGACTTCATCTACATTTTTATGAATAAGACTATTTATTACAACTTTATCACAGCCTGATTGTATTAAATTTTCAGCATCCTCACAGCTAGTTATTCCGCCACCCGCTGAGATAGGTAATGCTTTTTTTTTTCTTATTTCTTTAATTAAGTTAAGATCTAATTTTGTGTTATATAATGATCCTGTATTATTTATTAACATTAACTCGTCTACAGAACTTTCAACATAATCATTCGCATATTCAGCTGGATCTCCTATTTTTCTTACACCATCATACATAACACTCTTAATAAGTGTTCCCATCTTAATATCTAATCTAGAGATAATTCTCATAATCAAAGAGGCATTTCTGAAACATTTTTCAAAAAATTAAGTCCTGATTTTTTACTTAATTCTGGATGAAATTGAGTACCTAAAACATTTCCTTTAAAAAACAAAACCGGCATTTTTTTATTATTAACATTGATTTTTAAATTATGTATTTTTTCATCATCGTAATTACAAAAAAATCTATGTAAAAAATAAAACTTAGTGTTTAAGTCAACTCCTTTAAAATACTTTAATATTTTTTTTTCTTGCCAATTATCGTCTTCAAAATTTAAATTTTTATAACCGATGTTTAGTTTCAGCTTATAATTATTAGAAATATCTTCTACTTTTCCTTTAAAAACTCCAAGTGTTTCTCTGCCGGCTTCATCACTACTTTCAAATAATAATTGGCAGCCTAAGCATATTCCATAAATAAAACCGCCTTCTAAAATATAATTTTTCACCTCTTTGGACATATAACTCATATTTTCTTTTGATATATTTTTCATATTTCCTACACCTGGAAGAATTATTTTATAACAATCAGATATATCTGAAAAATTTGATGAAAGCTTATAATTAACAGATATCATTTCTAGTGCATTAACTAGTGAATTAACATTACATGAACTATATTTATAAACACCAATTATTTTTTTTTTGGTATTTTTTGGTACGTTTAATAAATCTATACTTGTCACAAAAATATTAATAAAATGTGGTTCTTAACAACCATTGATTATCTTTTTTATACCATATATGGGGTGACCTAAACGTATCTAGAAGTTTTAAAAAATATTCTCTATTCATTGCAGGTTCTTCAAACATTTTACTTGCTTCAGGATAATGTTCAGATGGCAAACTCAAATACTCATAAAGCTCATCCTCAAATCTAGTTGGAAATTCATATTGATATTTTTTTACTAAAGCTTTTCCCTCCTCTATAGAAATATCTCCATTTCTAATCTCTTGAGAAACATCATAATTAACTCTGCTAACACCATATTTTGTAGAGGTAGTTATAAAATGTAAATCATCCATCTTGTCATCTATGCTGTTGTATTTTGAATATGTTCCAGGCGTCCTATATGGAGAAGGAATAAATCCACCATGCTTTACTGCATAATAATATTTACCTTGTTGATCCCATTTTAAATAATATCCTAAGTAGTGAACTTGAAGTTCTTTTTCCATCATCAAATTTTCATCGAGAGGCAGATAACTTGATAGTTCGTTTTTATTTATGCCAAAATAATTAATTAAGTCATCTAAGGGTACTCCTGAGATTTTTAAATCACTAGAATTATTTTTATTTAATGCCCAAGTCTTAGGGTTTCTTTTTGGTTTAAAAAAATCAGCAGCCGGGTTGTTGTATTCAGCCTCATTTTCTCCATAAAAAATCAATTTAATATCCATCATAGCAGCAATTTTTGGTGGTATTATTCTCTGACCTAAAACAAATGGTTGAAAAGGGTGAAGTAGTTTTTCAACTGCCAACCTTGTTAACAATCTTTTTACTCTTGTATTGGTTGTAACTAAATAATTGTCTTGGCCAGAACCAATCCAAGATTGAAAGTTTTTCCAACCCCATTCTGTAAATATATTTGGAGCCCATGCCACTGTTAAAGGATTCATATGGTATTTAGTTTTTAATATGTGTGAAGCATAAAAACTATCCTTACCTCCTGAGCCTGGAACTATACAATCGTATTTCCCATCACTTCTTCTATATTTATCACATAAGTCTTTAAGTTCTTTTTCTCGTAATTCCCAATCAACTTCGTTATTTTTCTTATCATTTACTATGCATGGATCACAAATACCATCCTCGTTAAGATTAATACCAGTTTTTTTTCCCTCTATAGTGTTTTTGAATTCAACTGTCGAAATCGGTTTTTGATTTGACATTGCACATTTTTTACAAAATATTACCTCGGGCGATAAACCGTAAAAAACTTTTGGTTTCTTATTTTCTAAACTATAATCAGTAAGATTTATATTTTTTGGATATTCAATTTTTTTCATATTTTTAATACCATATGTACTTCAGAGCTTAGCTTTTTTTTATCAAAAACACTTTGTATTATATCTATATGTTCGCCAAAATATTTTTGAAAATATTCAATAAATTTATCATTTCTAAAATTTGAATTAAGCAACATACTTCTAAATAAGTCTGATATATCTGATCCAAACCACCACTCACCTAAAACTTTAAAATTATGCTTTTTGATGAAATATTCTAAGGATTTTTTTGAATATAAATGAGTATGATCTGCACTTAAGTGTCTTGGGTAAACATTTTTAAAAACATTTTCAACAAAAGTTGAAAAAGAAAACAAAGGTATATTTATAAATAGGTACTTAACTTTTGTTTTTTTTAATTTTCTCATAAATAAATCTGGATCTTGAAGATGCTCTAAAGTATGAATCAGAACACAAACATTAGCCTCGCTTTCTTTAATAAGTTTAAAAATGTTATTATGCTTTACCAATTCAATTTTGTTCATTTTTAAGTATTTTGAACCTAAATTTATTAAATCTTTATTTATATCAATCCCTTTCGCTTTTATATTTTTGTTTTCAGATGCTTTAATAAATTGACCAGCTCCACATCCAACTTCAATTATAGAAAAATTTTTTTTTAAAACTTTTTTTAAAAATTCTACTTTTGGTTGATATATTTTTTTTACTCTTAAATTAAAATTTTTTCTATAAGAATTAATATAATTCGAACCAGATTCTGATAAATATATTTTTTTATTAAAGCTATTTGTATCCTCATACATTCCATTTAAATGTGAGCATCTATCACAAATTGAATATTTAACATGATGTGAAACAAAGGTAGTATTTTTAATATTAAAATTACAATTTTTACATTTTTTTCTTTTTATTTGCTTTGAGTAAAGTTTATTAATTTTAATAGCATCTTTAAGATATATTTTATTTGAAGAAAAAAAATCTTTTTTAATTGAACTAATGTCAGAGCTTTTTTTTGAAAATTTAATTATCTTTTTCACTTTATTTGTATTTTTTTTTAATTGTGTCCTCTATAGCCTGGCAAATCTTATTTAAATTTTGTTTACTTAGAGAGTAATATATTGGGAGTGATATTTCTTTTTCATAAAAATTTTCAGAGTTTGGAAAATTATTTATATTTATATTGTACTTCTTTTTAAAATAAGAAAACTTATAAGTTGGAATATAATGAACTTGCAAAAAAATATTTTTTTTTTTTAAAATTTCAAAAAATTTACTTTTGTTTAATTTAATTTTTTTAAAATCTATTAGCAAAGGAAATAAATGATAAGCATGTCCTGTGATAAATTTATTTTGAGGCAAAATAGCATATGGTTTTTTTTTAAAAAAATTAAAATAATATTTTGCTATCATCTTTTTTTTTTGTAAAAAAATATTTAATTTTTTTAATTGTGATATTCCAAGTGCACATTGAAAATCTGTTATTCTATAATTAAAACCTGGAACATTTACATCGTAATGCCACGGAAATTTTTTACCTCTTTTTTCAATGCCATGAGATCTCAATTTTTTTATTTTTAAAATTAATTTTTTGTTGTTAGATAATATTGCTCCTCCCTCTCCTGTTGTGATGTTTTTCACTGGATGATAGCTATGTACACTTGCTAAAGCATAATCTGTGCTATAGGACCTTTTTTTTTTTATGTCAGCTCCTATTGCGTGACAGTTATCGTTGATCAGATCAAACTTATATTTTTTTGACAAAAAATTAAGTTTTTTCCAATCACAAGGAAGGCCTGCAAAATCTGTTGCCACGACTGCTCTTAACTTGTGGTTTTTTAATAATTTTATTTTTTTTTCTAATTTTTCTGGACAAATATTATATGTATATTTGTCTATATCTACGAAATCTAATTTTGCCCCTAAATGATCAACTATATTTGCGGTTGATAAAAATGTTATTGGGCTCATTAAAATTAAGTCATTTTTTTTCCATCCTAAGGCGAGTGCAACTAAATGCATAGCACCTGTTCCGCTAGACACAACTGCTGCATATTTAGATGAAAAATACTTTTTTAATTCTTTTTCGAATTTTAAAATATTGTTGCCTTGAGTAATTAATTCTCCTGAAAGAGACTTAACTACAAATTTTTTGTCTTTAGAGTCAATGAACTGTCTACCGTAAGAAATCTTCATTATTTCTAGATTAATTTTTTTTATTAATTATTATTTTTTTTTTTGTATTATATTTTTTAAGGAATGGTAATGTTGGATGCTTCCAAAACGATCCTTTCCCGCCTGTTACTAGTATTGTTTTGTTGTTAGTCATTTATAAATATTTTTCACCTATTTTTCTATTTTTTATTTTTTTCGTAGGATTGCCAAAGTAAACACAATTATTTTTACATAATTTATTAACAAAAGAATTTCCACCTATTATTGTATTATTTCCTATTGTTACTCCGTGTTTAACAATTGCCCCCACACCGATATGGCTATATTTTCCCAAATTAACATGTCCAGATGTTATCACACCAGGTCCAGTACTGGAAAAATCTTTAAATTTGTTGTCATGATCTATTGATGAAGATGTATTAATTAAACAATGCTCACCAATTTTTGTTCCGGTATTTATTACGACATTTGGCATTATTACTGAACCTCTTCCAATATCAACTTTATGACTTATTATGGCAGTTTTGGCCACAACAGTTTCCCATTTAAATTTTTTATTGTATTTTAAAACTTCCTTGAAAATTTTTTGTCTAACATAATTATCTCCGACACCTATTACCCCATAAACATTTTTATTAATTTTCTTTATTTCAGAAATTTTTCCCAAGTTTGTAAAATTTTTTCCATTAAATGTTTCAATTACTTTTCCTTTTTCAGAATAATTATCTAAAAAACCCTGTATTTTAAATTTTTGTGTACCAATCAATTCTGAAAATATGACCCTTGCACTACTACCCCCGCCAAAGATAATTATATTTTTCATTTAAATAACTTTGAAGTTTCCTCATTGTATTGTGACCAATTTCCAAAATCTGACCAATTTTTTTCTTCAATTGGAAAGCAAACGATTTTTTTATTTTTCTTTTTGAGTATCGTTACTAAATCATTAAAATCTAATTTAGAATTTTTATTAATTAGATTAATAGTTTTTTTATTAAAAACATAAAATCCAGTATTAACAAAATAGTTATTTTCAACTTTTTCTTCAATTTTCTTTAAAACGCCATTGTGATTTATATTACAAGAACCATAAGGTATTTTGAATGTCTTCTTAACTACGACAATAGTCAAATATGCTTTTTGTGTTTTATGATGTTCAAATAATTCATTTATATTTGTGTTAATTAGAATATCACAATTTGAAACAATAAAATTTTCTGAAATGTTTTCTATAGGCAACAAAGATAAAGACCCTATAGTTCCTAGTGGATTTTTTTCAGTCAAAAATTTAACCTTTTTTCTCTTTGAAGAAGAATTTAAATAAGTTTTTAATATTTTTGACTTAAAATTTAGTGATAACCAAAAAGTTTTGATACTGAAATTCTGAAAAGACTCAAGTATGTGATCAATTATTGGCTTATTGTTTATTGGTATTAGAGGTTTTGGCAAAACTTTGGTAAATGGTAGTAATCTTGTGCCCTTACCTCCTGCCATTATAACTACATCAAAAGTATTTTTTTCACTTTCTTCATTCTTAAAAAATTCAGACCAATAAATAATGCTGCAAACTTTCTTTTTATTTAGAACAGGAATGATATCTATTGAATATTTAGTAAAAATTTTTTTTATTAATGAAAAATTCTTTACTTGTGAAATGTCAATTGTTTTTGGTCTTCTATTATATAATCCGTCAATTGTTTTTTTTAAATCAATACCATTTAAAATGGCAGCTCTTAGATCTCCATCAGTTAAAGTTCCAAGTAGTTTTTTATTTTTATCTAAAACAACTAAACATCTCTCCCCATTTTTTTTCAAAGTATCTAATGCTTTTGAAATAGTAATTTTAGGTTCTACATATGAATGAAATTTTATAGCCATCAGATTATTTTTAAATTGGTTTCATTATATTATAAATTATAGGTTAAAACTATTACTTGGCAAACAAACTAAATTTTTAGTTAAGTTTTTAGACGTTTTAAGGTCCATGGAAGGATATTTTTTTAAATAATTATATGAATTTAATAAAGTCCAAGCACTAGTTGCTTGGATTTTGTTTTTATTTAAAAGTTTTAATAGCTTATCTTTTTTTATAGTTGAGTCTTTTATTTTTAGTAATTGGAACCAATAATTATTACTACAAAATTTAGGTTCTTCATAAATTTCCACGTAATTATTTAAATGTGCTAATTGTGTTTTAAGTTTTTTAAATAATTTTTTTTTATTTTTTAAAATATTATTTAATTTCAAAATTTGAGAATAACCTAATCCGGCATTTAAATTTGGCATTCGATAGTTAAATCCAAATTCAGTATGAATTTTTGAAAAATTTTTAATATTTTTTTTTGAAGTAGAAGAAACATGTTTAGCTTTATCAGCTAAATATTTAGAGTTAGTAAGTAATGCACCACCTCCGCCTGTAGTAATAATTTTATTACCATTAAAACTTAATACACCAAAATCACTAAAAGTACCTGCATGTTTAGAATTAATAAAAGTCCCCAAAGCTTCAGAGGAATCTTCTATCACTTTTATATTATTATCGTGGCAAAGTTTAATAAGTTTTTTTATATCAAATCCAGATCCATAAGAGTATGTAGGAATACAAACTTTAATAGTTTTTTTTGTTATTTTGTTTATACACCTCCCATTTTTTAAGAAAGTATTTTTTTTTAAATATGCTGATAATTTATCAACATCAATTGAGTTTGTTTTTTCATCGCAATCAACAAAATGAGGTGTAGCTCCTGATAAGAGTGTTGCATTTGTGCTTGCTACAAAATTAAAAGAAGGAATTAATATTTCGTTTTTTGCTTCTACTTTTAATAAATATAAAGCTAAATGTAACGCAGCGGTTCCACTAGATAAGCATATAACATATTTGGCTTTAGTATAATGTTTCAATGAATTCTCAAATTTAGTTACATAATTACCAATAGAAGATACAAAACCGCTATCAATAACATTATTTAAAAAAAATTTTTCTTGGGTATTTAAAATAGGTGAATGAGGATCATACAAAAAATTTCTTTTATTATAAACTTTTTTTAAAGATAATAAAATTTGATTGTAAATTTTTGTTTTCACTTAATTAAATAATTACCCATTTTTTTGGTATAATTTTTTCTTTTAATAAAATACTTATTTAAATATTCTACAGTTTCCTTAATTCCATAATCAACTGAATATATAGGTTGAAATTTAATTATTTTTTTAATTTTATCAAAGTTAACTTTATAATTTCTTGGGTCATTAGAATTTTTTTGAAATGTTATATTTCCAATTTTTAAAATTTTTTTAATTTTGTTAGCAATTTGTCTTTTTGTAAAATTATTTTTATCTGAACCGACGTTAAAAACCTGAAAATTTAGTTTTCTTCTAAAATTTATTACTTTTTCTATAGTTTTAGCAAAATCATTAACATGACAATAAGGTCTCCAAGTATCAGCATCATAAACTTTTAATTTTTTAAAAAATAATAAATCTCTTGTGAATTCATTGATAGTGAGATCAAATCGCATTCTATCAGAGACGCCAAAAGCTGTTGCAAACCTTAAAATGATAACATCAACACTAGTTTTATATTTAAATCCTAAAATATATTTTTCTATAGCAACTTTGTCTTTTGCATAAAGTGATAATGGTCTTAGTAACTCATTTTCTTTTGCTTTCTTATTGGAGTTTATAAGCCCATAATTAGAGCATGTGGAAATAAAAAAAAATTTTTTAATATTCTGTTTCAAAATAAAATTTATAAACACTTTTGAATTTTTATAATTAATCTTCTTTGATAATTTTGGATATTTTTTTGTTATAGGATCTCCAACTAAACCTGCTAAAAAAACTACATAATCATGATCATTTACAAACTTTTTCATTTTCATAAGTTTAAGAAAATTCCCCTTAAAAAATCTGACTTTTTTTTTATATTTGAATTTTTGAGAATAAGTTAAATTATCAATAACTGAAATTTTATATCCAAGATTTAAAAAATATTTAATTATACTATTTCCTATATAACCTGCACCGCCAACTAAGAGTAATTTTTTCATTAAATATTTATCTTATAACTTCTTTTATTTTTAATAATACTATTAGCTAAATTAAGGTCATTAATATTGTCTATATCTAAATTTTGTGGAAATGACGTTTCAATACCAAAAGTTTTTTCATTATAAAAAGATTTTCTTTTTTTAAATTCCTCTAATTTTGTAATATAAAAACATCCGCATGGTGTAAAATTACTTTTAATAAACTGTCTGTTAGCAGATTTAATATTTTTTTTAACTTTTAAAATATTTTTTTCTTTTTTAAATATATGATCATCTGATCTATTTAAATTTTTTATGCTTATTATACTTTTAAAGTTTTGTTTGTTTATAATTTTCAAAGCCTTTAAGAAAGTTTTAATAGATCTAAAGGGTTGAGTTGGCATTAACAATATTAAATACTCGAAATTAAAATTTCTAATTTTTTTTCTTTCTAAAAATTCGATAATAGCATCATCTATTGTCGAGTTAGATTTTGACAATTTTTTACTTCGTAGAAAATCTACATTAGCACCGCAATTTGTAGAAATTTTTGAAATTTTGTTTGAATCAGTGCTAACAAAAACATAATTATTTTTTATATTACATTTTTTTATAAAATTGATAGTAATTTCAATTAATTTTTTTCCTGAAATTAATCTTAAATTTTTATTTTTAAGACCTTTAGAATTTGCTCTTGCTGGAATAAAAGTAAGATATTTATAATTTTTTTTCATTAATATACTTGTTGAAAAAGTATCTCACAAGATCCACAAGGATTTTTGTACCTGAAATTAACTTCATCGATATATTTATTAGTAAAATGACTCCAAAACTTTGTATTATATATATTTGGCTTACGCGTTATTCTGCATTGAAAACCTATTAATAAGTCTTCCCACGGTAATTTGTTTGATAAAACCATATTTAATGACTCTTTCCTTGCCTTTATGAGAAGATGTCTATTTAAATTATTAGAACTATTACTGAAATTATTTAAAATTTTATCTGAATTTGAATGATTAAATGATATTTTCTTATTTGAAAAATCAATCATATAAGCATTTTTATAAGACTCGAATCTATCATTTGTAGGAACTAAATATAATATTAGATCATCTTTAAATCCTGATTGTAAAAAATAATTTTTTATATAATCGATAGATAGTTTTGAGAAGGATTTTTTGGTGGAATTAATATAATTTTTTATTTCAATTTTTTCTTTTTTTTGTTTAGGTTCTTCTGTATTGCTTCGTTTAAATACTGTATTTTTGCCAAATATAATCGTATCAGTTTTTTCAAAATCGATAATTTTACAATTTAAGTTGTTTGAATAATCTAAAAGTTCTTGAAAAGCATTTTTTTTGTTATTTTTTAAAATGAATTTATCTCTATCAGCTTTTTCAGAAAAATAACCAGCATAAGGAATAAAGTTTTTACATTTAGTTTGTTTAATTAAACGTGTAACCATACTAAAAAGACTTCTTTTATTTCTTATTAAAATTCTCTCCTTTTCTTCATTTGTATAATTTTCAAAACATAAAGGAAAACCAGATGCCCCACCTGCAAATGATGACATTAATAAATCAATATTTTCTGGCAACACTCCTACATTAAGATTATTGCAGTCAACATTTAATAGAATTTTCTTTCCATTTATTTGAAAATATATTCCACTATCCTCTCTAAAATCACCCGATTTTAAAATTGTAAATAAAATATTTTCATTTCCAATTCTATAAACATTATTAAAACTTAGATCATAAATATTTTTAAACCCCAATCTTTCAATTAAAATTCTAGTTGAGTTACTGGGGAATTTAGGCGTTATAATTTTTGTATCCTTATTAAACATTTTTAGTGTCTCTATGTGTAAATGATCAGGATGGTTATGAGATAAAAAAATATAATCAATATTATTAATTAATTCATTAACATTAAATTTAGGGTATTTCTTTAACCACCATCCATTACAAAATGCAGGTCCAACAAACCAGGGATCAGTAAGGATTTTAATATTTTTAAAAGATATTAATACTGATGCATGAGAAAGATATCTTACTTCAACTTTGTCATTCTTAAGTTTTTTTTTTAATGTATTTTTAAATTCTAGAGTTTTTTTTGATTTTTTTATTTCGATATTTCTATTTTTAATTTTGAATTTTACTTTTTGTTTAACTATTTTATTTGTATATTCTAGTTTATTAAGATTTAATTTCCAATTATGAATAGGGCATGTAGCATACCCCTTTTCATTTTTTTTAATAATTAATTTTCCACTATTGTGGTCACACAACCTATTAACAACCCATTCTATTTTTTCATCTTTCTTTTTTATGAAAAAATCCTCTGTAGAATTAATACCATCTTTTAAATCTGAAATTGGAATACTTTCTGTAAAAGCATTTTTACTTTTGGTTTCAATTTTAGATTCAAACTTAATCATATTTTTATATCAATAAACTGTTTATAATTAATATTCTCAAGTTTAATTTTTTTAATAAAATTTAAAGCAATTTTTTTACTATTTTTTTTGTAATAAAGATTGTTTGAAAGTATTTTTTTATTTGATTTTAAAATTGTTCTTATTTCCTTTTTTAAATTACTTAATTTACTAATTTTTATAGTTGAATTTTTTGAGTATAGTCTTCCATCTTGTCTGTCGCCTAAATTGATAAAAAGTTTGTTGAAATAAGGAGCTTCTATTATACCACTTGAAGAGTTTCCAATAATAAACTCACAATATTTTAGATAATACATATAGTTACTGCCAAGAGTATTAAAAATTACATAATCCTCTCTTTTTTTTCTTTTATTAATTTCTTTTAATATATGCGTATTAAATAAATCTGAATTAGGAACAGTAACAACCTTAATTATATTTTTAAAGCTATCCAGAGAATCAAAAAGCTTTGCGGATATATTTGCTATATTTTCTTCATTTGAAGAACTGTTTAAAGATACTAAAATATATTTGGGAAGTAAAAATTTATTTTTTTTAAAAAAATTCATTTTACTTGGTATTGATTTCTTAGAAATACTATCTAAAGACAAAGAACCTATTACTTTAATATTTTCTTTTTTTTCTCCAAGTTGTACTAAGCGTCTTTTGTAGTCTTTATGAGAAACCAAATGAAAATTTGAAAGTTTTGAAATGCAATGTCTAAATTTGTCATCAATACTTCCAAATGACAATTCACCTCCATGGATATGAATAATTGGTATCTGGTTATATGTTGCAGCCAATGCTGCTGCTAATGTCTCTGATCTATCACCTGTTAACATTATAATTGATGGATTTTGTTTGTAAAAAAAATAGCTGAGTTTCCTAACTTGATTTGAGAATGATTTAGAAATACTTTTAATATTGTTAGATTTGCCAGCATTAGTTTTAATAAATTCATATAATGATTTTTTTTTGAATAAGTCTTCTTTGAGATAAAATTTTTTTAAATTAAAGTTATCCGAATGCAGAATAATTTTAGATTTAAAAAACTTATTTAAATAAATAAATAAGTCTTTTATAATATAATATTCCGCTCTTGATCCACTAATAAAAAAAATTTTTTGAATTTTTTTTTTTCAATGTAATTAATTAATACTATTTATTTACTCTTAACTTATCGTCGAATTTTAAAATTCTTAATTCTTCATCATAAGAGCCCATAAATTCTTTTAGGTTTTCTAATCTACTAGGACAAGTATTTTTCATATGACATTCGCGTTGACAATAAGTTCCATAATTTCCAGCTAAATGTTCTTCTCGCCATTTTCTAATTTTTGGACCATTCCACGCTTTGTCAAAACCATTTTCTAGAACATTATCGAGATTTATATGTTGTAATCTTCCGCACGGACTTATGTTTCCATCTAAATTTATAAATGGATGTTCATATACTGTGTAACAAATGTTGTGCATTCTTTTCATTGATACTACTGGATCCATGGTAACATCTTCAAGATCTGGGGAAAGTTCTATATCTAGTCCATAAAATTTTATTCTTTCTTTCCAATGAGTAAGTAACTTTCTATGATCTTCAAGTTTAGCAGGTCCAATACCAAGTTTGTTCATATGGTCAGTTATAAATAATGGAATAGTATGCATTTTTTTAAGATTTTTTACATTTTTCAATTTATCTATTGCATCCCACAAAGAGTCGATGTTCACCGCTGATAGAACTGAATTGATTTGCAAGGGTATATTACTTCTATTAGATAAATCTTCTAGATAACCAATAACTTTGGATTCATCTGATCCTCTGTATTGCATATTCGTTTTTCCATCAAATCCATCTAGGCTTATTTCTACGTCAGTCATTCCACATTCAATAATTTTTGTCACAACTTTAGGATTAAGAGTTGTTCCATTAGTTGTAACTTTTACCCTTGGTACAATAGTTTTTGCTAACTTTGTCAGCTCATAAATATCTTTATTTAACAAAGGCTCAGCTAATCCACCCCAGTGAATGCAATCAAATCCCTTTAATTCTGGAAGAAGTTTTTTTAATTTCTCTAAATTACCATTCCTTTCTAAATATCCACTATCTTTAATGTGTTTTTCCTCTCTATGACACCAAACACATTTTAAATTACATTTTGTGTTAATAACTATTGCAACTGTATTAAGAGACTTTCTATCTGCTGTAGCTACAGTAGAGGAGTCGCCTTTAAGAGTTAAAAGTTCAATATATTTTAAAAGTCTTCCAGGACTATCTTTAAAAAAATTAAGAAAATTTTTAAATTTTATATTAGGAATATTTGACATAATTTAAATAGCTTGATCTGCTTGATAATTTTTTTTACTCTTTTTTCCAAGTAAACTCCATAACTGGTAAGGTTGTTTTTTATTACAGGGTCTTTTAATAGCTAAATTTTTCAAAGAAAAAATCTCTCCTTTTTTAATATAGTTTCTAGCATATACAGATTTCATTACAACTTTAGAATTATTTTTTTCATCTCTGCTAATTTTTTTTAAATTATTTCCTAACATAACTTCAGTATTTCTAATATTTTCAATATATTTTTTAAATTCACTCACATTTAATGATGATGAGTGATCTGGACCATTTGACTTATTATTTAAAGTTATATGTTTTTCGATTATTTTAGCCCCAAGAGATACAGCAACAGAACCTGATATTAAGCTTTTACAATGATCAGATAGTCCAACTTGAACTTTATACTTTTTTTTTAAAGTTGAAATATAATTTAAATTTAGTTCATTCAATTTTACAGGATATGAACTTACACAATGTAATATAGAGACTTTATTTTTGATAAAGTTAAGATTATTTCTATTTAGTTTAATTTTTTTGATTTTACTTATATTTGGAAATTGTTTTCCTTTTTTAAAACCAAAAATAATTGTTTTTAAAGCTAAATCAATATCTTTTCTAGTAGACATACCAGTTGATAAAATAATTTTTTTTTTATTTTTAGCGATTTCAAATATTAGTGGTAAATTACTTAGATCGCCTGATGAAATTTTATACAGATTAGATTTTGATAGATAGTTATATTTTTTAAAACTACCAATATCAAAACAGGTTGATATAAGTTTAATTCTTATTTTCTTACAATAAGTAATAATTTTTTTTATTGAGTTTATCGAAAGTTCATATCTTTTTAAAATTTTAAACTGATTTTCTCCAATTTTTTTTTGATAATTGGCAACTTTTGTCTTTTCGGTTGCTAACTCATTAGTGTTATAGATTTGTAACTTGGCAATATCAGCACCAATTTTTTTTGAGTAGAATACTAGTTTTTTCAATTTTTTGAAACTACCATCATGATTTACACCTATTTCTGAAATAACCAAAGTCTTCATTTCTCAATTTTAATAAATCTAACCAATTTTAAACCTGATATCTTAAAGAAAATTTATTTTCCTTATCTAAATGCCATAAATGAGGGGATCTAAAAGTATCACATAAAGATTTAAAATATTCCTCTGTAAAAACAGGTTCCTCGATAAATTCTTTTGACTCAGGAAAATAGTTTGGATTGATTGTAAGCCATTGACAAATTTCTTTCATAAATCTTTTAGGATATTCGCCTGAAAATTTTCTAATTAACTGTCTAGCTTCTTCCATATCTAAATCACCACTCCTAGTTTCTTGAGAAGCATCATAATGTGCTCTTCCTACACCAAATTTTGCATAAGCAGTATAGTAATGCAAATCGTCCAGTTTATCATCTAAGCTAGCATGTTTCTGATAAGTTCCTGGGGTTCTTTCTTTTGACAATTGGAAATTTTCTGAGTTTTTTTTTGTAAAATAATAGTTTCCCTGAGGATGCCAATTATGAAAGTAACTCCAGGTAATGCATTTAATTTCCGACTCTCTTAATTTATCTGTTGTCATCGGCAGATATGCATCTAAACTGCTAGCCTCAATTCCAAGTTTTTTATTTAAAATTTCTAAAGGAATACCTGCAATAAAAAGTTTATCATCTTTTTTTCTACTATGAAGCTCCAATATAACATCCTCGTCATATTTATAATTTTTCTTACCTTGATCATATTCCATCGGATTTTCTCCATAAATAACAAGGGGAATTTTCATTAAAGCAGCAAATTTATTTGGAAAGGCTTTTTGACCCATAATCCAAGGCTGAAAAGGATGCAGCAGATTATCAATAGCAAGTCTTGTAATTAATCTATGAACTTTTCCATTTAGCGTGTAATTGTAATTTGTAAAACCAGTATTTATCCAGTTTATTAAATTATTATATCCGACTTGAGTATAAATATTTGGCGCAAATGTACACGTAATTGGATTCATATTATACTTATACTTAAGCTCGTAAGCGACTTTAAAACTATCTTTTCCACCAGAACCTGGACATACAATATCAAAAGAACCATTTCTACTTCTATATTTATCCAAAATTTTTCTAAAATTAAATTCTCTTTCTTTCCAATCGATATTATTTTGTTTTTCTTTTTTGAAATTACAAGCGTGACAAATTCCATCTGTAAATTTTATTGTAAGTTTATGGTCATTTTGATCACTCATATGCTCAACTGTCTGTGCTGGTTTTTGATTAGACATTAAGCATGTTTTGCAGAATTGAACTTTAGAAGGGAGATTGTAAAGAGTTTTTTCCGAGTGATCTTTTATAAATTCATTTTTATGGCTGTTAAAAATCTGTTTTCTTTTGGATAACATTGTATTTTTTATTTAAGTTTAAAAATATTCAATTTATATGTCAAATATAGCATTAAAATTTATTTTGGCATAGCTCCGCACTTCACCAGATAACGTTTTTTTATTCATACTTAAACTTTATATACTTGTTTAAATTTTTTGATACAAAATACTATTATTGTCAGATACATTAATTTTAAAATTTCCTAGCAAAACTCTAATTTTCTTTTTTTCTTTACTGGCAATTTCAAACATATAATTAGCAAATGGTCCATTTAGAAACTTTCCAAAATCGATGACATCTTTTTTAAAGAAAGTATTTCTTATAAAACCATCACTATCTTCATGATCATGGCAATAATTAATAAAATTGATTATATCAACTTGTGATTTTTTATTATTTTCCAAAAAATATATTAAACCTTTATAATTTTTAAAATGTTTATGAAAATTTTCTTTAAATTTTTCATGGTAACAAAAAATATAATCTTTAAGTATGTTTTTATCAGAATTTTTATAACTTATTTTTGGATAATATATCTTAATGTTTTTAAGTTTTTTACCTATATCATTTCTAAAAAGATTAAATGAGTTATTTTTTATTTTTGCCACTATCCACATTATCAACCTCTTTTTTTAATTCGTCATATTCTTTAATTTTTACTTCCATAAATTTAATAGTCATTTCAATTTTTCTTTTCAAACCTTCGGGAGTAAGTATATAAATATAATTAATTTTATTTTTACTTTTGGAAAAATTATTAATTTTTATAAGACCTCTGTTTGTAAGAGACTTAATTAAATAATTTAATTTTCCTAAGCTCATATTTAATTTTTTTGCTAAATCTCTTTGAGATGCCTCTGGATTGTTATGCACTGATCTTAATAGCTCTAAATGATCCTCGTCTTTAGATATATCTTTTTTCCCGTTCATAAATTGAACATATAGTTCAAATATTGAACAGTCAACAAAAATTATAGTTTATTGTCTTGATTTATGAATATAATTTGGAATTTGATCAATTACTTAACACTAATAACGTTTTTTTTAATACCATAAAAATATTTTAAATAATTTTTTTCTAAATTTTCAATTCTTGCATATAGTTGTTTACTTGTATTGTTCCTAATAAAATATTTATTTTTTTCTGTAATTTCATAATTATATGGTCTTGGTAAATTTGCACTTTTTAAAATTTTTTTCGCACTTTGTCTGTTAATAGGGCTTTCAAGAAAATTAGAAATTTTTTTAATAAAAATATTTGTATTTTCTAAAAATTCCTCATGTTTAAATGTTACTACGTTTTTATCATTTTGAAACTTAAGATGATTTTTTACAGATAAATCTATTAAATTAATCACGTTAATTATACATCTATTTAAAGGAGTAGAATTTAAATATTTTTGTTGGTATTCAAAAGCATACCAAGGAACTAATCTATTATTTTTTCCAGCTTTAATCGTCCAAGTTCTAACATCATTTATAAACCTTGAGCCAAATCCCTTATTGTGCCAGGAACAAATTATATCAAAAGGATTTCTATAAATTTCTATTAATTTATAGTTAAGCTTCATTTCTTTTAGCTGAGGGTACAATGCCATGAAATCATGAGATAGAAACGGAAAAAAATTTTTATTTTTTTTTAATCTATTAATTACAATGTCACCATCTGGCATTAACATTCTTTTTAAATAGATGTTTTTATCTCTAAAACTGTATGCACTTGTAAACTCCCCTTTTCTTAAATTAATATTTCTTGAAATCATGGTGTTATAAATCATCTCATTTAGATGAGTATTGATGAATGCTTTTGCAAAGTCTTTTGAAATTTTTTTATATTTTAAAGCTGGTAAAACTTGTTCTATAAAAAGACAAAACTGTAATAACTCTGATTTGTTGAATGTTGAGATTACTGAACTTAAAGCAGTTTTTCCAACTCTAGGGATTCCATCAATAAACACAACTTTGGAAAAGGTTTTATGATTATTAAAAGAATGATATTTCATTTTTAATATAGTTTTTTTAATTTATAAATATTTATGCATTTTTTTAAAAATGATACACAGCTTACAGGATCTTTTCCAATAGCTGTTTCTGCTGCAAGCACAAGACCCTCTGCACCTTGTTTTAAACTTGAATAAATATCATTACTTTCGGCTCTAGTAGGTTCAGAATTCTCTATCATATTTTCAAGTAAATTGGTTGCTACATAAACTGGTTTCTTTATAGGTTTGGTTTTATTTATTATTTCTTCTTGTGCCAGTGGTATTTTTTCAATTGGTATATATCTTGATAAATCTCCTCTATCTATCAATAAAGCATTTGAGACACTTGCAATCTTTTTTAAATCATGTATTGCGTTAAGAGTTTCTATCTTTGAAATCACGTTTTTTTTATTACCAACTATTTTTTTTACGTCTAAAATATCTTTATGATTATTAACAAATGAAATTGCAAAATAATTTATACCTAGTTCTTTTCCTAATTTTAAAGCATAAATATCTTTTTCGGTTAATGCATTAAGTTTAATTGGGTAATTTAAATGAACGCCTTTTTTTGATTCTAAAGATCCACTCTTTATTATTTTGCAAATAATTTTATTTTTTTTAATATTTTTTTTTGTTACTTTTAAACACAAATTCTCAAAGCCTATAAATATTTTGGTTCCTAAAGGAACAGATAATATATTAAATTTTGGGTATAGGTAAATATTCTTTCTATCACTTGATTTTTTCTCCGTGCTAAGTTGTACGAATAAATTTTTTTTTAGATAATAACTTTTTTTTACTAAGGTAGTTCTGATTTGAGCGCCTTCGGTATCTAAGCAAATATTTTTAATTTTTTGTTTTTTTAAATATAAAATTTTATTCTTAATTTCATTTTGATTAGTATGAGAAAGATTAATTCTAAATATATCAACTTTTTGATTTTTCAATTTTTGTAATATTTTTTTTTTAAATGATGATGGTCCAAGTGTGCAAATTATTTTAATTTTTTTTTTCATTAAAAATTTTTTTTCTTATATTTGTTGCTGAAATTTTTTCAATTTTTTTTGGTAGATTTATTTTATTAATTTTATAACCAACTTTTCTTCCATATACAACCTCGGATACAACGGGTATTTTTAAAATTATAAACTTACCATTATATTTTTTTAATGCCTGTAAAATATTTTTTTTAACTTGAGTAAATTTAAATGGGTTTTTTGGATTAATATTGAAAGAGTCCATTACTAGAATACATACCTGTTTATTTCTTTTTACTGCTTTTAAAAAAATATTTTTATGCCCCTCATGAAATGGTTGAAACCTACCTATATAGATAGCTGTTTTAGTTTTCCATTTAAATTTTTTCATCAATTATTTTTTTCAAAATTTTTTTTGTCGATTCTGCTACGGTCTCATTAGCGGTATTAACAACAATTTTTTTGTATGTAGTATTTTCATATTTAATTTTAGAATTAAAACCAATTAAATTCTTAACTAAATTTTTTTTTGCTTTTTCATATAATTTTTTGGTATCTCTATCAATTAAAGTTTTTAAATTACATTTTGTATAAACTTCAAAATAATCACTTCCAAATTTATTATAAGCGTAAGTTCTAGTTTTTTTTAATGGTGAAATTACTGATATTATTAAATAATCATACCGATTTTTTATTTGGTCGATATATCTAATTATTGATAAATTGTTTTTTATAATTTCAGTTTTATTGAATTTTTTTATTTTATTTTTTTTTCTAAATAAATCACCATCAATTTTTTTTATTATAAATTTTTTTTTTTTTAATATTCTTGAAATATGATTTGATAAGGTTGTCTTTCCAGCTCCCGATAGACCGGTAAACCATATAATTTTACTTTTCATAATGAATTGATATCTATATATTAATAGTTTAGATGTTTATATTTTAAATCTAGCTTTTTTAGCGTCTTTATAGAATGTTTTAACTGTTTCTTTTGTTAGTTGATCAAGCGATTTACCAAAGTTTTCAATTTTTTCAATTATTGAAGGTGGAACAGTAATTATATGACATCCTAATTGTTTTGCTTGTATATAATTATAAGGCTCCCTAACACTAGCCCATAAAATTTTAACATTTTTATGTTTTTTTGATAATAAAATACTTTTTTTTAATTCAGGAACTGGATCTTTTCCGGTGTCAGCTGCTCTTCCAGCAAAAATAGAGATTATCACTTTCGTTTTTTTATTTATTAATTTAAGAATCTTTTCTGTTTGTTTTGATTTGTAAACAGCTGTGATATTAAGTTTTATTTTTTTATTATTTAATTCCTTGATTATTTTTCCCATAAAAATACCTTTGGAATTTGTAACTGGTATTTTTACATAAACATTTTTTCCCCAGTCATTAATTTTGTAAGCTTGTTTGAGCATACCTTGATAGTTATCTGCGAATACTTCTAATGAAACGGGTTTATTTTTGCAAATTTTTATTATTTTTTTTGAGTAAGATTTATAATCTTTTGCTCCAGCTTTTCTCATCAAACTAGGGTTTGTTGTAAAACCTTTTACGATTTTTTTTTTATTAAACTTTCTAATTTGATTAAGTTCAGCAATATCACAAAAAATTTTTGTTTTTGAATTAAAAGTTTTATGTTTCATATTTTGTAAATAAGATTATTGTTAGATTGAAAATAACTTAACGAAGGTTTAAGTGTTATTATAAAAGCTTTAATCACCTGAAATTATTATTATTAATTATTATGTATTCAAAATTCTTTTCAGTGCATAAATCAAGCCAATTGAGCTATTAGTACTGGTCAGCTACATGCGTTACCGCACTTCCACAC
>MDSW01216862.1_pt1 | contig 32905 bp, 28 predicted proteins | sample 811171 | NCBI WGS metagenome assembly MDSW01 (sample SAMN05326641, study PRJNA326480) | marine metagenome | isolation source: seawater | place: Atlantic Ocean: North West | collected 2012 | reverse complement strand
GCGCTTACATTCATATACGTCGCGCCAAAACAAAAACCCAGGCTTTAGGCCTGGGTTTTCGGTGGTGGGCGCGACAGGGATTGAACCTGTGACCCCTACGATGTCAACGTAGTGCTCTCCCGCTGAGCTACGCGCCCTAAACGACCGAGAAAATGCCGTTTCAGAGGGGCGGTTATATCGATTTCACCCAGCATTGCAAGACGTCGCGTTAAAGATTTTGCTCCGTGCTTGCCAGCCTCGGACCGGGGCGGTTTAATTGACGGCGATTCCTTTCGGACGCGCCGTTCGGGTGCTGAGGCCGGGGTCGTATTTTAGGGGATTTCCGGGGTTTCGGCCTCAAAGACACATCTTGGACGCATGAACGACGACGACATACAGCCAAGCCGCATCGAAGACGATCTGACCCCGGGATTCGACATCCTGAGGCCGGAAAAGCTCGCCTCGCCGGTGGTGTTCGCATCCCCCCATTCGGGCCGCCGGTATCCGGTCGGCTTCCTCGCCGCCTCCAGGCTCGACGACCGGGCGATCCGCCGTTCGGAGGACGCCTTCGTCGACGAACTGTTCACATCGGCGACCGAGTTCGGCGCCCCACTGATCCGCGCCCACTTTCCGCGCGCCTATGTCGACGTCAACCGCGAGCCGTACGAGCTGGACCCGGACATGTTCCGGGGCGATCTGCCGGGCTGGGTCAACACCACGTCGCCGCGCGTCAACGCGGGATTGGGCACGGTCGCCAAGATCGTCGCGGGCGGCGCCGAGATCTATAACGGCACGCTCGACTTCGACGAAGCGGTCAAACGGATCGAGACCCACTACAAGCCCTATCACGCCGCATTGCAGGGACTGATCGACGACGCCCTGGAGGCGTTCGGGCGTTGCCTGATCGTCGATTGCCATTCGATGCCGTCGATGGCGCTGCCCAGCGCCAACACCGCGTTCGGCAACCCGGATATCGTGTTGGGCGACTGCCACGGGTCGTCGTGCGTCCGCGAGATTACGCACATCGCCGAGCGCACGCTGCGCGATCTCGGCCTGACCGTTCAGCGCAACAAGCCCTATGCCGGCGGCTACACGACCCGCCAGTACGCGCGCCATCACGTGGGCGTGCAGACCCTTCAGATCGAAATCAACCGGGCGCTTTACATGGACGAGGTGAATATCCGCCGCCTGCCCGAATTCGACCGGCTGGCAGAACGCATGCGCCTGCTGATCGCGCGGCTCAGTGACCTGGCGCCCGACGTGCTGGCGCCGCCGCTGGCGGCCGAGTAGAGGGCCATCCCATGACCGCGCCCGACCTTCTGATCCGGGCACGCACCGACGCCGACATGGCGCGGATCACCGAGATCTACAATCACCACGTGCTGCACGGCGCATCGAGCTGGGAGCTGACGCCGCCGGATGAAGCGGAAATGCTGACGCGCGCGCAGACCCTGAAGGATGCGGGCTATCCGTATCTGGTGGCCGAAATCGACGGCCGTGTCGTCGGCTATGCCTACGCCGGCGCCTACCGGCCCCGGCCCGCCTACAGGAACACGGTCGAACATTCGATTTACATCGACGACGGCGTCAGGCGCGGCGGAATCGGCAAGAGATTGCTGGAAGAACTGATCGAAATCTGCACCGAGCTTGGATTTCGGCAGATGATCGCCATCGTCGGCGACGCGGAAAACCGCCAATCCATCGCGTTTCACGAGAAAATGGGCTTCACCCACGTGGGCCACGTGAAGAACATCGGCTATAAGTTCGGGCGCTGGATGGATCAGATCATCCTGCAACGTCCGCTCGGCCCCGGCGCCGACACACCGCCCAGCCGCGACTGACCGCCAAAACAGGCACCCAGTGCGGATTTCGCACTGCACTAAGGCATTCTAGAGTGCAGCGCAAAAAAGGGCCGCGCCAGAGGCACGGCCCGAGTATTTGGGAGGAAACATCCAAGTTTGCAGCAGCTTAGTGACAATGTGTAATCACCACTCCGTTGCTGCAATGCACAAATTAAAGGCTTTTCTCGCAGTTGCAAACAAAAAAGTCATTTTTTTTGAAAATAGGTAATTGTTGCCCCTCGATGTGACGTTTTTATCACGCCTCCCGGCAGTCTCTGCCGATCCGGGAAAATGCGCATTCGCGCCGCGTCGTTAACAGTTCTTTGATTTTATTGGCGGAATCTTGGTTAACGCGGCGATGCAATGTTGGCATCGCCCTTGCTTCGGTCTGGGTGGGAAAAGGAGCGGGTTTGTGCGTATCAACCGGGAAACGCGGTCTTGGATTATCTTGTTCGGCACGACCATCGGCGCCGCCGTCATCATGCTGGCGACGGCGACGGCAGCGCTGTCGGATGTCAATCTTACGGACGCCGCCGAGGAACGGGCTTTTCAGGTGTGCGAGCGGGCGACGGCCCGCTGGGAGCGGATATCGGAGGTCCCCGACAAGCTGCTGACGGCAATCTCATTGGCGGAATCGGGCCGCTGGTCGAAATCCCAGCGCCGCGTCAGGGCATGGCCATGGACGGTGACGTCCGGCGGCCCCGGCAGCTATTTCAACTCGAAAGCCGAGGCGATGGCCGAAGTCCAGCGCCTGCAGGCCGCCGGTGTCGAGAACATCGACGTCGGCTGCATGCAGGTGAACCTGCATTTCCACGGCCACAACTTCAACAATGCCTTCGAGGCGATGGACCCGGACATCAATGTCGCCTACGCCGCCGAATTCCTGACGCTTTTGAAGGATTCGGCCGAAAACTGGGCCGAAGCCGCCGGTTACTATCATTCCCGCACGCCGACGCGGACCGAATACTACCGGGGCAAGGTGGAAAAGTTCTGGGCCGGGCTGAACGGCGGCGAACTGCCGGACAGCGGCGGCGAAACCCGCGTCGCTTCATATCAACAGGTGCCCGAGACCGAGAGCGAGCCGCGCGTCTACACGATCACGCCCATCGACCGGAATCGCACCGCCCAGTTGAACGCGCGTTTTTCGAAACTGAAAACGGCGGCCCGCAAGATGCGCGACGAACTGGACCCGGAACTCCGGCGCCAGAAACAGCTCGAAGCCTGGCGCACCGTGCGCGGGCGGGCCGAGCAGCTTCAGCATCTTCTGGCGGTTCGTAAGGCCGAACTGGCCGCCAAGCGCGAACGTGAGCTGGAAAACGCCTTCAAAGCCGACCGCGCGACCGAGTTCGCCGAGAACCGCCGCCGCCAACTGGCGCAATGGCGCGAACGGGTGTCGTCCGGCGTAATGCCGATCCAGAACTAAAGCTTTCCCGCGCTCAGACGCGCGCCGGCGCCTGCATCAAGATTTCGGCCAGATCGATCAGCGCCATGTCCGTATCGGGCGGCCCCACCAGCTGCACGCCAAGCGGCAGTCCGTCCGCAGTCGCGAACGGCACCGACATCGCCGGGCAGCCGGTCAGGCTCCACAGTCTTTGCGGCGCACGCGACCCCGTGCCGTCGGCCAGCGCGGGCGCCACGCCGAGCGCCGCCGGCATGATCGCGGCCCGTCCGTCCAGCATGGCGTTAAGCGCATCGATCGCGCGGTCACGGAAGTCGAAGGCCGAACGGTAATCCTCATCGGACACGGTACGCCCGCGCACGATATATTCACGGATGCGCGCCGTCATGCGCGCGCCGTCGCGGTCGAAGTCGTCACCATGGTGGCGCGCCATGTCGCGGGAAAGAATCGTGGTCAGCACATCTTCTTCCGATTGCGCGATCCAGGCGGGCACATCCTTTTCGACGACGTGCACGCCCGCGTCCTCGAGCACCCGGACCGCGGCTGCAATCGCGTGCTGCATTTCGGGGGTGACGGCATCGTCATACCAGGGCTTAAGCAGAACGATTTCTTCAGCCGCGGCGATAGCCGCCGGGATGTCCGGCGCCATCACGGCAAGTGCCGTCCTGGCCGTCGCAACGTCGCTTGAGAGAAATCCGACATGGTCCAGAATGTCAGAGAGCGGCATGGCCCCCGCGCACGATACCGCCCCCCAGGTCGGCTTGAAACCGATGCAGCCACAATAGGCTGCGGGGCGAATGATCGAGCCGATGGTCTGAGTGCCGACGGCCGGATTGACCAGTCCGGCGCCGACGGCGGCAGCCGAGCCTTGGGACGACGCCCCCGGCGTCAATCGGGCGGCGTGGGGGTTCACGGTCGGGCCGACTTTGGCCATCGCATATTCGGTGGAAACCGTAATACCGGCCACCAATGCCCCCGCCGCCTTCAGCAGACCGACCGCGGGCGCATCCTTATCCGGCACCCGCCCGGCATGGATCGGCGTTCCCCAGCCGATCTCGTATCCGGCGACATCCACCACTTCCTTGACGCCGACCAGACGCCCGTAAAGCGGTCCGGGATTTCCCCCGGCACGATCCAGCCGGACCGCATCCGCCCTCAGACGGTCGGCGTCGATCGTCCGAAAGCTGGCAAGCGAGGGCTCACGCCGCTGCGCTTGGTCCAGAAATCGTTCCACCCTGTCCGAATAGACGGACGGCAGCGCGTTCGAGCTGGCCGGGCGCGCGTCAGTCAACGAAGGTGCCCCCGCCGCCTTCCAGCTTGAACGTCTTCGCCAGTTCCTCGTCGAGCTGATCGTAGACTTCCTTCTCGAGAGCCCTGAAGTCGGCACTGGAAAAATCGCGCGGATACGGAAGATCGACCTTGCGATCGAGCTTGATCCGCCCGGGCCGCGCGGTCATCACGATCACCCGTGACGCCAGGTACACGGCTTCCTGCACCGAGTGCGTAACGAAGACGACCGTTTTGCGGTTCCTTTGCCAGATCTCCAGCAACTGGTGCTGCAGAAAACGGCGGGTCAGGGCGTCCAGCGCACCGAACGGTTCGTCCATCAGGATGATCGACGGATCGGTTGCCAGCACGCGCGCAATGGCGACGCGCTGCTTCATGCCGCCGGAAAGCTCGTTGATGCGCTTCGTGGCGAAGTCCGTCAGCCCGACCATGTCGAGCTTCTCCTGCGCACGCGCATGGCGTTCGGCCTTGCCGACGCCCATCCGCTCAAGCCCGAAGGCGACGTTGTCGATCACGTTCAGCCACGGGAACAGGGCATAATCCTGAAACACCATGCCGTGGTCGATATCCGGCCTGGTGACTTTTTCGTCACCGACCATCGCGGTCCCCACGGAGGGTTTGATGAACCCTGCGAGCACGTTCAGAAGCGTCGACTTGCCGCAGCCGGAAGGACCGACAAGCGCAATGAATTCACCGGGTTCGATCTCGATGTTGACCGGACGCAGCGCCTCGACCGGATCGGCCGTGTCGGCGTTGAAGGTCACACCGATGTTCTTGATCGAGATGCCCTTGGTGTTCAGATCGCCGGTTTGCGTAGTGTCGTTCATCGCATCCCCCTCAGTTCGACCATGCGAACACGTTGTTGATGCGGCGGAACACGGCATCGATGAGGACGCCGAGAATGCCGATGGTGACCATGCCGACCAGCACCAGATCGGACCGCAGGATCTCCATGCCGTCCGCGATCAGATATCCGAGGCCGACCTGCGCGGCGACCAGCTCGGCGGCGATAATCGCGGCCCAGCCGGTCCCGAACGAAATTCTGAGACCGACGACGATGGTCGGCATCGCGGCGGGCAGGATGATCTTTTGAAACAAGGCCTGATCGCCGTCGCATCCAAGCACCTGCCCGGCGCGGATCAGCACGGGATCGACGCCCTTCACCCCGGAAACGGTGTTCAACAGGATCGGAAAGAAGGTCGCCACGAAGATGATGAAGATTTTCCCGGTCTCGCCGATCCCGAACCACAGGATGGCCAGCGGAATCCAAGCCAGCGGCGAGATCGGCCGGAACAGTTCGATGACGGGATCGACCAGATGCTCGAAGCGCCGCCAGCGTCCCATGGCAAGGCCGAGCGGTATCGCCACCGCGGCCGATATCAGCCAGGCCGCCACGACGCGGCCAAGACTTGCGCCGGTATGAACGAACAGCTCCCCGGACGCGATAAGTTCGACGAACGTCTTTGCCGTCAGCAGCGGCGGCGGCAGCAGCGCGACATGCGCCTGCGTGAAGACCACGACCATCTGCCAGACGATGACGATGAATATGGCTGCATAGATATACGGTAAAACCGAAGACGCAGCCGACTTTCCCTTTTCCATGACGTCCCTCTCTTGCCGCCCTGCCGGTTAAGAAAACGGCCGGCGAGAATGATGATACGTCATCCCCGCCGGCCACTGGGCAGTACAGTTACTTCACCATTTCGAGGGCTTTTTTGGCGAACGACGCATCGAACTTCGGATTATCCTCGGGCTTGAGAATCTCGGCGTCCTTCAGGAACTTGGTGTACGCGTTGATCGTCTCGGCCTCCGGCGCGACATCGAGGTTATACACCGAGATGCCTTCCTTCAGGGCGAAGCTGATAACGTCCTCGGGGAAACCGATTTGCGCCGACCACATCTTGATGGCCTTGTCCTGGTTCTTGAGGATGAAGTCGATGGCTTCGACGATGGCGCTGATCAGGTCCTGGACCAGATCGGGCCGGGCGGCGATGAAGTCCTCGCGCGCATATACGCCGTTACCGATGTAGTGTCCGGCCTTGATCGGCAGGATCTTCTCGGCCTTGATCAGGACCTTGGAGTGACCGGCGGCAAGCGCGCTCGACACATGCGGATCCCAGGTAATGCCGGCGTCGACGCTTTTGTTCGACAACAGCGTCGGCACGTCGGACCCCTTGGTCTTGAACAACTCGACCTCGTCGATCTTAATCCCGGCATCGGCCAGCGCCTTCACCAGCAGCGGGTACTGCTGCGAGCCTTTACCCGGGAAAGCGATACGCTTGCCCTTGAGTTCGGCCACCGACTTGATCGGCGAATCGGCGGGGATGATGATCGCCGTCTGCTCAAGGATCGAGATCGCCAGCAGCTTGGCGGGCAGTCGCGCGGACGCGACGATCGCCGGCCCCATGCCCGCGGATGCGATCTGCAGTTCACCCGCGGCAAGAGCCTGGTTTTCCGGCGCGCCGTAGGAGAACACCTTGAATTCGATTTTGACGTCGTGCTTTTTCTCGATCTTGTCGAGCGCACCGATGGCGCGCGCGATATAAACCGGCATCGTCGCCGGCTGCGTTCCGAAGTTGATGGTCTCAGTCGCGGAAACGCTGTTTACCGGCGCCGCCGTCGCGAAAAGCACGGCCGCCCCGATGGTTGTAATCGTCTTGAAGAGCCTGTGAAGCATTAACCTTCTCCCGGTCCAAGTGAGCCTCGCCGCTGTTTGTTTGCGATCCGTCAGCGGCAGAACGGAGCGGATGTTTTCTGTTTATTGCCCACAACGATTCCGCAGAGCCACAGCCCTGTCAAATAAATTGTTACCTGATGTCTCAGTTTTTGCAACTAGGTCGCTGCCGAAAACATCGCCACGCCGATCTTCTCGGCAGCGTCGCGGAACTTGGGCAGGTCTTCGATGGCCTTGGCGATGGAGTAGCGCGGCTCCGGCGCGTGCACGGCGAGGCCGGCGACGATATTGCCGTTTTCGTCGCTGACCGGAACTGCCAGAGCGATCAGGCCGATGGCGTCTTCCTGGTTGTTGATGGAATACCCCTGCGCCGCGATCTGCTCGAGCTGCGATTCCAGGAGCTTCGGGTCGTCGATGGTGTACTTGGTGTACTTCTTCAGCTTGGCCGTGCTCAGGATCAGGCTGCGCTGTTCCTGTTCCATATACGCCAACAACAGTTTACCGATCGCCGTGCAGTGCACGGGGACGTGGCTACCGGCCCGCAACTGTACGCGGAGCGGCCAGTCACACTCGACACGGTCGACATATATGACCTCGTGCCCGTCCAGCATTCCGACGTTGCAGGTCTCGTTGATCTCGGCCACAAGGCCGGCCAGAATGGCGTGCGTGCCGCGCGTCGCCTGCGCCGAGGAAATGGTGTTGATCGCGAGGGCGCGAAGGCGCTGGCCGGGGATATACCGGTCCCGGCCGGGATCCTTCTGCAGCAGGTTCATTTCCTCGAGTTGGCGGATCACCCGATGCACGGTCTGGCGCGGCAGATTGAGTTCTTCGGCGACATCGACAACCCCGAGCGGACGAAGGTCCTGCGAGATGACCTCAAGAACGGCGAGTGCCTTCTGTACCGCTGAATTGGTTTCCGTCCGACCCGCCACAGAAATCACCCAATCATTGCCAGCATCGGTTGAAATAAATTGTTACGCAGCGTCTCGAAAAATGCAACGCGCTTGTTGGCGTCGGAATGCATCTAGAACGACCTCGGCATCCCCAGCACGTGCTCGGCGATATAGGACAGAATGAGGTTGGCCGAAATCGGCGCGGTTCTGTAGAGCCGCGTTTCGCGGAACTTGCGCTCGATGTCGTATTCCTCGGCGAACGCAAACCCGCCGTACGTCTGCATGCAGCTATCCGCCGCGTGCCACGACGCGTCTGCCGCCAAAAGCTTCGCCATGTTCGCTTCGGCCCCGCAAGGCGCGCCCGCGTCGAACAGATTGGCCGCCTTTTCCGCCATCAATGCGGCGGCCTCGGTTTCCGCGTAGCACTGCGCAATCGGAAACTGGATGCCCTGGTTCTGGCCGATCGGGCGGTCGAAGACGACGCGCTCTTTGGCATAGGTGCTGGCCTTTTCGATGAACCACCGCGCATCGCCGATGCATTCGTGCGCGATCAGGATGCGTTCCGCGTTCATCCCGTCCAGAATATAGCGGAAGCCCCTGCCCTCTTCGCCGATCAGGCTGTCGGCGGGGATGCGCATGTCGTCGAAAAAGACTTCGGTCGAGTTATGATTGAGCATGGCGCGGATCGGCTTGATCTCGAGGCCTTTGCCCAGAACTTCGCGCATGTCGACGAGGAAGATCGACATCCCGTCGTGCGGCTTCTTGCCCTGATCGCGGGGCGCGGTGCGGGCCAGGAGCAGCATCAGATCCGAATGCTCGGCGCGCGACGTCCAGACTTTCTGGCCGTTGACGACGTATTGGTCGCCGTCCTTCACCGCCGTGGTGCGGATGCGGGACGTATCGGTGCCGCTGGTGGGTTCGGTCACCCCGAACGCCTGCAGCCGGAGCGAGCCGTCGGCGATCCCCGGCAGATACGCCTGTTTCTGCTCTTCGGAGCCATGCCGCAGAAGCGCGCCCATGATGTACATCTGCGCGTGACAGGCGGCCCCGTTGCCGCCCGATCGATGCACGGTTTCCAGGATCGTCGCCGCTTCGCGGATGCCGAGGCCGGAGCCGCCGTATTCTTCCGGGATCAGGCAGCCGAGGTATCCCGCGTCCGTCAACGCTTTCACGAACGCGGTCGGATAGCCCCGTTCGCGGTCCAACTCACGCCAGTATTCGCCCGGAAAGTCGGCGCACAGTTTCGTGACACTTTCGCGGATCGCTTGTAATTCGTCGTCGGAGGTCTGATCTTTCATGGAACCGGTTTACACCATGGCTGTGGTCTAGGAAACGCAGGTGAACGTCTACTTGGGTATTCGCATCCAGCCGGGCAACGGTCAAATCGAAACGGGGAGGGAACCATGCTGAAACTCTATGACACACCGATATCCGGCAATTGCCATAAGGTCCGCCTGATGCTGTCGATCCTGGGGATCGAGTACGAGAAAATCCCGGTGAGCCTGCCGGACGGCGAACAGAAAAAGCCGGACTATATGGCGATACACCCCTTCGGGAAGGTGCCGGCCATCGACGACGACGGCGTTTACATGTGGGACAGTCAGGCGATCCTCGTCTACCTCGCCACCAAATACGGTAATACGGACTGGTACCCGGACGATCCGGTCGAGCGCGGCCAGGTGCATTCGTGGCTGTCCGTCGCCGCGAACGAGATGTTCAACGGCCCGGCCGTCGCGCGCGCCATGATCATTTTCAACCGAGAGGGTGATCAGGAGAAGGTCAGAAAAGCGGGCGAGGCGACGCTGAAGGCGCTCGACGGCTGGCTCGAAAGCCGCGACTGGCTTGCCTGCAACCGGTCGACCATCGCCGACATCGCCGTCTATCCCTACGCCGCGCTGGCATGGGAAGGCCACGTCGACATGTCGGCCTATCCGGCAATGAACGGCTGGATCAAACGCATCGAGGCGTTGCCGGGCTATATCGGCATGAAGAACATGCCCAGGCCGGCGTAACGGTGGTTTGTCACCCCCGCGAAAGCGGGGGTCCATCAAGCAGGTAGATGCTGGGTTCCCGCTTGCGCGGGAATGACGAAGTTTGGATATTCAGTCCTTCAGCCGATAGCCCGTCCGGAAAATCCATGCGATGAGCGCGAGGCAGATTCCGAGGAAGACCATCGACATGACGAAGCTGGCGACGATGGAGACATCGCCTTTGTCGTAGAACGCCCAGCGGAACCCGCTGACCAGGTAGACGACGGGGTTCAAGAGGCTGATCTTCTGCCAGATCGGCGGCAGCATATCGATGGAATAGAACGTGCCCCCCAGAAAGGTCAGCGGCGTGATCACCAGCAACGGCACGATCTGCAGTTTCTCGAACCCGTCGGCCCATATCCCGATGATGAAACCGAGCAACGAGAACGTCACCGACGTCAAAATCAGGAAGCCCGCCATCACGAACGGGTGCGCGACGTGCAGATCGACGAAAAACCCGGCGGTCGCAAGGATGATCGTTCCCAGGATCACCGATTTCGTCGCCGCCGCGCCGGCATAGCCGATGACGATTTCAAGATACGACACGGGTGCTGAAAGGATCTCGTAGATCGTTCCCGAAAAACGCGGGAAGTAGATTCCGAAGGACGCGTTCGAGACACTCTGGGTCAACAGCGACAGCATGATCAGACCCGGCACGATGAACGAGCCGTAACTGACCCCGTCCACTTCGGTGATGCGCGACCCGATGGCCGCGCCGAAGACGATGAAATAAAGACACGTCGACAAGACGGGCGAGACAATGCTCTGCATCAGCGTACGGCCGGTGCGCGCCATTTCGAACTTGTAGATCGCAAGGATGCCACGGACGTTCATTCTTCGCCCTCCTCTTCGTCTTCATGGACGAGGTTGACGAAAATATCCTCAAGCGAGCGTTCCGAGGTTTCGATATCGTTGAAGCGGATTTTCGCTTCGCTGAGGTCACTCAAAAGTCCGGTAATCCCGGTCCGGCCGGCGGCGGTATCATACGTGTAGACCAGCGTTTCGCCGTCATTGCTCAATTCCAGGCCATGTTTCTTGAGCGTGTCCGGCACCGCATCCAGCTTCTGTTGAAGGTGGATCTTGAGCTGCTTCTCACCCAGCTTGCGCATCAGGGCGTTCTTTTCCTCGACCAGGATGATCTCGCCCTTGCGGATCACGCCGACCCGGTCGGCCATCATTTCGGCTTCTTCGATATAGTGCGTGGTCAGGATGATGGTGACGCCACTCTGCTGAAGGCCGCGTACAACTTCCCACATGTCTTTCCTGAGTTCAACGTCGACGCCCGCCGTCGGCTCGTCCAGGAACAGGATCGACGGTTCGTGCGACAGCGCCTTGGCGATCAGCACCCGGCGCTTCATGCCGCCCGACAGCGTCATGATCTTGCTGTCTTTCTTCTCCCACAAGGAGAGCTGCTTGAGAATCTTTTCGATATGCGCCGGATTGGGCGCCTTGCCGAACAGCCCGCGCGAGAACGAGACCGTATCCCAGACCGTCTCGAACGCATCGGTCGTCAGTTCCTGCGGCACGAGGCCGATGCGCGACCGGGTTTCCCGGTAATCCCGGACGATATCGAAACCGTCTGCGGTGACCGAACCGGACGTCGCGTTGACGATGCCGCAGACGATGCTGATCAGCGTCGTCTTGCCGGCCCCATTGGGACCCAGAAGCGCGAAAATCTCGCCCTTCTCGATATCCAGATTGATATCCTTGAGCGCCTGGAAGCCGCCCTTATAGGATTTCTGGAGGTTCTGGATTTGAATGACCGGCTGCATGGGGGCTTAATTAGTCCCGCCGGACGCGGATGGAAACCCCTGAACGCAATTTTCATATCAAGCGTGCATTGCCCCCTCACCTAACCTCTCCCCCCTATAGGGGGAGAGGGATAAGAGCGGAACGCGGTTCACCGTCAGGGTCCCTCTCCTCCAGGCATGGAGGAGAGGACAGGTGAGGCGGCTACCCCCAGAGATCGGGTGCCGGCGGATGGATCATCCCGCCCGAGAAATCGAGGCCGGGTTTGCGGTCTTCTTTCAACAGAAGCGGCCCGTCGAGATCGACGATCTTCGCGCCCTGCGCGACGAGGACGGCGGGCGCCATCGCCAGCGACGAGCCGACCATGCAGCCGACCATGATGCCGAAGCCCATCGATTGCGCTTTTTCCTTCAGCGCCAATGCCTCCGTCAGCCCGCCCGTCTTGTCGAGCTTGATGTTGATCATGTCGTACTTGCCCTGCAGACGTTCCAGATCGGCGGACGTGTGTAATGCCTCGTCGGCACACAATGCGACCGGGCTTTCGATACCGCGCAGCCCCTCGTCGTCGCCGGCGGGCACCGGCTGCTCCAGCATTTCGACGCCGATCTTCTTCAGGTAGTCGCCTTTTTCAGAGACGATGTCGGCGCTCCATCCTTCGTTCGGGTCGACGATCAGCCGCGCATCGGGCGCGTTCATGCGGATCGCATCGAGCCTGGCTTCGATATCCTCGGCGTTGAGCTTGATCTTCAGAAGCGGCGCAGATTTCAGCTCGGCCGCGCGCGCGCCCATTTCTTCGGGGGTGCCGATGCCGATGGTTTCCGCCGTGATCTCGGGCTTGAGTCCCCCCAGCCCGCAGAGTTCGGCGACCGACGTGCCGGCCTGCTTGGCGCGCAGGTCCCAAAGCGCGCAATCGACCGCGTTCCGCGCCGCGCCCGCCTGCATGAGATCCTGCAACGCGGCGCCGTCGATGTCCCCTTCGAGGTCGCGCCGGACGTCTTCGATCTCGGCGATTACGCTTTCGATCGTTTCGTCGTAGCGCGGATAGGGCACGCACTCGGCCCAGCCCCGCTTTCCTTCCTCGACGATCTCGACGACGACCACATCGGCCGCCGTCTTGACGCCGCGCGAGATGGCGAACGGGCGGGCAAGCGGCCAGCTCTCCGCCCGGATAACGAGTTCACGGCCCATGTCAGAGGGTATCGACGATCTTGGCGACCCCGGTCCTGACGGCGTCGACCGTGGGAAGGCCCATTTTGTCCTCGGTCTCTTTCAGCAGCTTTTCCGCCGCCGCGTCGTCGAGGCTCTTGGTGTTGATGGAAATACCCGCGACTTTCACGTCCGGATTGACGTTTTTCGCCGCCCACAGGCCCGCGTCGATCACTTCCTGGAAACTCGGCAACGGCTTATCGCCGAGACCGCGCGCAGTCTTGCGCGCCGCATCGTGACAGATCACCAACGCATCCGGCTGCGAACCATGGATCAGGCCCAGCGTCACGCCGGCATAGGACGTGTGATAGAGCGAGCCCTGCCCCTCGACCACGTGCCAGTGGTCCGGATCGGCGTCCGGCGACAACCATTCCGCGGCCCCCGAGATGAAGTCCGCGATGACGGCATCGACCGAAACACCGTTGCCGGCGATGAAGATACCGGTCTGCCCGGTGGCGGCGAAGGTCGACTTGATGCCGCGGCTTTCAAGCTCGCGCCAGATCGCAAGCGAGGTATACATCTTGCCCACCGACACGTCGGTGCCGATGGTCAGCAGACGCTTGCCGGTGCGCTTCTTGCCGCTGGCGACGTCGAAGTCGCGGGTCGGGTGGCGCACGTCGGTCAGCGTCCGGCCGTGCTTTTCGGCGGCTTCGGCAATCTTCGGGTTCGATGCCAGTTTGCGGTGCAGGCCACTCGCCACATCCATACCGTTCTCGATGCACTGCACGATCGGGTCGACCCAGTTGTCGGGGATAATCCCGCCCCGGTTGGCGATGCCGACGATCAGCGTGCCGCAGCCCGCGTCCTTGGCTTCCGCCGGCGTCATGTTCGGCAGGCCCAGGTCGGCCTTGCAGCCGTCCAGCTTCAACTGGCCGACGCACCATTCCGGTCGCCAATCCTTGACGCCGATTGCCGTTTTTGCCGCCAGTTCGTCGGGCGCATCGCCCAGAAACATCAGGTATGGTGTACGAAACGCCATGCTTCATCCTCTCCTTTCGGGATTTGTTATTGGCAGCAGTCTGTCCGAACGCTCCCGAAAGGTCTAGGGTCCAGTCCCCGCGCAACGGTGGTATCAGTGTGCAATGGGCGTTGACCAAGCGGCCATTAGCGGAGATAAAAAGCCTATGGCAAACGTAATCAAAGCTCCCGAACCCGTCGCGATCCCGGTTGCCGGGACGGACGACACCTTTCCGGTCAACCGCATCTTCTGCGTCGGCCGGAATTACGCCGAACACGCCCGCGAGATGGGTCACGATCCCGACCGCGAGCCGCCGTTCTTCTTTGAAAAACATCCGAGCTGCCTGCTGTTCGCACCGGCGCCGGACGGGGCCGAGTTCCCGTACCCGCAAGGGTCCGAAGACGTGCACCATGAGGTCGAACTCGTCGTCGGCCTTGCCAAGGGCGGCAACGATATCTCCGTCGAGCATGCGTTCGATCACGTCTGGGGCTACGCGGTCGGCATCGACATGACGCGCCGCGACCTGCAGGGCGTCGCCAAGAAAATGGGCCGTCCCTGGGAAATAGGTAAGTCCTTCGACAACGCCGCGCCGATCGGCATGTTCCATTCGATTACCGAAGCCGGGCACATGGCCGAAGGGCACATCCGCCTCGACGTCAACGGCGAAACCCGCCAGGACGGCAACATGAACGCGATGATCTGGAAGATTCCGGAAACCATCGCCTATCTCTCGGAACTGTTCACCTTGCAGCCGGGCGACCTGATCATGACCGGCACGCCCGCCGGCGTCGGCCCGGTCAAGAAGGGCGACGTCCTCGAAGGCCACGTCGAAGGTCTGAGTTCGATCAAAATCACCGTCACCTGACGAACAGGTCGGCACCGGCCCGAATAACTTCGAACCCCCGCCGTTTCACGGCGTGACAATTAGCTGGATCTTGATGCCTGACAGCAATCGATACTTGCCGTCGGAACAACCATTCCCGCTGAGCCGGTTGTTCCGACGCCGTTTCATCCCGGCCTTCATCGGCTTCGCGGGTCTGTTTTTATTGTTGCTCGGCGTCACCGCCCAGCAGGTGATCGAAGATATTTACCTGGAGCAGGCGCAACGCCGCGCCCAGACCATCGCCCGCGCCGTCGCCGAAACCGCACCCGAGGCATGGTCGCACCTGATGGGGGGCCAGACGCTTCGCGAACTCGGCAACTCCCAAGACGCCGAACGGCTCTCGAAGGCGTTCACGGACGAGGTCCGGGAAATGAACCTGCCGGAACTGAAGGTCTACGACCTGGAACGCCGCGTCCTGTTCGCGACCAACGCCGATGAAATCGGGTCGACCGAGAACGGCGAAGCGCTGAAAAAGACCATCTCAAGCTCGCACTCCAGCGTCGTCACCAAGGATCTGCCGGACGGTACCAGCCAGTACGAGCTTTACGTGCCGGTCTTCGACGCCCGGCGCAACGTGCGGACGGTCTTCGAACTTTACGAGCCGGCGACGTACCTGGACGCGATCCTGCTCAAGGCCTCGGTGCCGACCATGGCCGTGCCGGCGGCGCTGCTGTTGCTGCTGATCGTCGCCCTCAATATCCTGGTCGGGCGCGCGCAACAGGACATCGATGCCCGCACCCGGGCGCTGAAGGCCCTGCAGGACCGGCTGGCGTCGTTCGTTTCGGCGACCGCCATCGACGCGGCACGCGCCGCTGGGGACGACGGGGGCATTCGCTCCCGGAAAATGGAAACGACGCTTTTTTACTCGGACATCCGCGATTTCACCGGGTACTCGGAACAGAATCCGGCGGAAACGGTGGTCGATTTCCTCAACCGGATCATGGCGGTGCAGGTCGACGCGGTGCGCGCGCAGGACGGCGATGTCGACAAGATGATCGGCGATGCGGTGCTGGCGCGCTTCGACGGCGCCGACGGCCCGGCACGCGCTATCGCGGCTGCGCGCGACATACAGGTAAAGATCGCGAACAGCGATTTTCCGCGCCGGATCGGGATCGGCGTTCACAAGGGTGAAGTCATTTCCGGCGCCATCGGACCGGACGAACGACGCGATTTCACCGTCATCGGTGACGCGGTGAACATCTCGGCCAGACTCTGTGCCCTCGCCGGAGCCGGCGAGATTGTCGTCGACGCCGATATCGCCGACGATGCATTCGGTCCCACCGAACAGGTTCGGGTCAAAGGGCGGGTGCAGGAAATCTCGATAAAAAGATTGAAACTCAAATGAACAACGACGCCCAACCAACGACCGGTCAAGTCGGCATCGCCACCGGCATGCTGATCCTGACCCCGCTTTTCTGGGCCGGGCACAGCGTCGTTGCGCGGATCGTCGCCAACGAGATTCCGACATTTTCGCTGGTCTCTATCCGCTGGATCGCGGCGTTCGTCATTCTCATGATATTCGTCGCCCCGACGGTGTGGCCGCAACGCTGGCTGCTGGTCCGGTACTGGCGCTACGTGCTGTTGACCGGCCTTGTGGGGCCGGCGCTATTTCCTTGCCTGCTCTATACCGGCCTCAAGACGACCACCGTCACCAACACCTCGATCATCCAGACGTCGGTGCCGGGACTGGTGCCGTTTATCGCGTGGATCCTCTTGAAAGACCGTGTCACCTGGCAGCAGGTCTCGGGGATCCTGGTATCGTCCATCGGCGTGCTGTTGATCATCACGCAGGGCAACCCGCTGAAGGTCGCCGAGGTCGAGTTCGTGCCGGGCGATCTGGTGATCCTGAGCGCGTTTACCTGCTGGGCGCTCTATACCGTGGTGATCCGCATGAAGCCGTCCGAGATGCATGCCAACACCTTATTGGCGTCGAGCATGGCGATCGGCGGCATCGCCACCTTCCCGCTGTGGATGTGGGAATTGTCCCAGGGCATGTATATCCCGATGACCAGCCAGTCTGCATGGGCTTTCGGTTACATCATGCTGTTCCCGACACTCCTCGCCTATTACTTCTACAACTATGCGATCAGCATCGTCGGTCCGACCAAGGCGGGGCTGGCATCGCACCTGGTGCCGCCGTTGGGGATATGCCTGGGAGTGATCTTCCTGAACGAGAGTCTTCACACCTTCCACGCCGTCAGTTTCGCGGCGATCCTGACGGGTGTGATCATGGTTATTCGGGGCGGGCCCGCTTCCAGAAGTCCAAAGCGATCCTGAGGGCATCGGCGCGCGCCATGCCGGGTTTGATCTCCGGCTGGTAAAGCGCCCGCAAAAGCCAGCGGTCGTGATCGGTCAGTTCGAAGTAGCGGCTTGTGTCGTTGAAGATCGACGGCTTCACGGCGTTGGAGTCGTTGGGCAGGCCGAGGATCTGCGTAATCTCCTCGACCGCGCAGGCGCGGTGATAACTCTCCGGGTGACGCGACGGAAAAGCGATGACGGCGGCGACAATCTCGCCCTTCTTGGTGAAGTAGTTGGCGAAGCAGGTCGAATTGCGGACCATCCAGCGGACTTTTTCCTCGTCGCCCTTCCAGTACTTGGCGAGTTCCTTCGGCAGGTCCTTGTCGTCCATGTAATAGAGGATGACGTTGACCTTCTTGCGGTCGAAATCGGCGGCCAGTTTGCCTGCCTTCTGCTTGGCGAACGAGTAATACAACTCGACCCGGTGGCCGGTGGTTTCGCTCAGGTCCCTGGCGACGTCATCGATAAAGGTTTCCAGGTGTGCAGGGTAATCCTTGCCCTGAATGCCCATCAGAACCGGTTTCGCCCACTTGCGGACGATCTCGTACTTGCGGCCGGTATATTCGTTGCCGAACGCAATCAGATCGAAATTCCGAAGCAGGTCCGCGTTGGAAAAATCTTCAGCCGCCGATGCGGAAATCGGGCTGAGGACCAGAATTAGGGCAATCAGGAAACGCTTCATCGACAGAATTTGCCGTAAAAATCAGGCGATTGCCAGCATTCCGGCGTTTTCCGATGTCGCGGCCTCGCCCCGGCATTGTCCCGAAAATGCCTTATTCCGAGCCATAAATCGCCACACGGTCAGACGACATTGTTCATGGGTAAACAAGCGTCCCCGCGCTTGGTTTCTCCACCTCTCCCCCCCAACCGACTGAGGGGATCGCCAAACGGCGATCCCCTCATTTTTTTGCCGGTCCCCGCTTTCGCGGGAATGACGGATACGGTCAGATCTTCGAGAGCGTCTTGCGCAGCTTGTCGATCATCTCGTCGATATGTTTTTCCTCGGCCACGAACGGCGGCGCGACGATGCCGCTGTCGCCGGTGAACTTCACGTGCATGCCGTTCCAGAACAGGTCCTTCTGAAGCTGCGTGCCGAGCGCCCCTGGCGCACCCTGCGGCTTGACCTCGATCGCGCCCAGAAGACCGTAACTGCGGATATCCTTCAGGCATTCCAGGTCTTTCAGGCTGTGCAGCGCTTCGCCGAAGTAGCCCGATAGCTTGCCGGCGCGTTCGAACAGGTTGTCTTTTTGATAGATGTCCTGCGCCACGTTCCCCGCCGCACACGCCGCCGGGTGCCCGGAGTACGTGTAGCCGTGGAAGAACTCGATGGCGTTGTCGGGGGACGCGTTGGTGATGGTCTCATAAATCTCGTCCTTGACCGCGACCGCGCCCATCGGCTGCGCACCGTTGGTCAACGCCTTGGCCATGGTCATGATATCCGGCGTAACGCCGAACGCGTCGGCGGCGAAGGCATGACCCAGGCGGCCGAAACCGGTGATGACTTCGTCGAAAACCAGGAGAATACCGTGCTGGTCGCAGATCTCGCGGATGCGCTCCAGATAGCCGACCGGCGGCACCAGGACGCCCGTCGAGCCGGCGATCGGCTCAACGAAGACGGCCGCAATGGTCGACCCGCCGTAGGTTTCGCAGTGACGCGCGAGGTCTTCGGCAAGCTCCGCGCCGCGTTCCGGCTGACCGGGAATGAAGGCATTCTCCGCCATCCAGGTGTGGCGCATGGTAACCACGTTCGGCATCACGTTGGTGAAGGTCTCGCGGTTCTTGACCATCCCGGCCAGGCTGACGCCGCCGATGTTGACGCCGTGATAGGCCCGTTCGCGCGACACGAAACGGTTGCGGTGGCCGTCGCCCTTGGCGCGGTGATAGGCCATCGCGATCTTGAGCGCGGTGTCGATCGATTCCGACCCCGAGTTCACGAAGAACACGTGGTTGATCGGTTCCGGCGTGATGCGCGCAACCTTGGAGGCCAGCTCGAACGAGCCCGGATGGCCCATTTGGAACGGCGGCGTGTAGTCGTTCGTCAGCAACTGATCGCGCACGGCTTCGGCGATTTCCGGCCGGCCGTGACCGAGCGGCACGCAGAACAGGCCGCTTGATCCGTCGATGACGGTGCCGCCCTTATGATCGATGAAGTACATCCCTTCCGCCTTCACGACGAGCCGGGGATTGGCCTTGAAATCCCGGTTGGCGGTAAACGGCATCCAGTGTTGCTCAAGTGAGTTCGTCGTGAATTCCATAGAGTCCTCCAGAAGTCCGGACTGGCGCCCCCTGGCGCCGCCCGAATAAAAACGTGCAAGATGTCCAGCTTATACAGCGCGCCTGAGCGCGCGTCAGCCGGAATACCAATAATGAGAGCGTAGTCGTTTGACCTGGACCCACAATAGGGCCAGATTCCCTTATTGTTCCGGACCACTGGAGTCCAAAAGGGGGGACAAGGCCATTGCGTGACGCGATTTTTCATCTGAAGCGCAACAGGAATGTCAGCCTGCAGGCGCAGATCAGGGAAACGCTGGTCGATGCGATTCTCGCCGGGCAACTGCTGGGCGGTGAACCGCTGCCGTCGAGCCGGCGCATGGCCGAAAACCTGGGCGTGTCGCGTAACACCGTGGTGCTGGCGTATCAGAACCTGGTCGATGACGGCTACCTGATCCCCCGCGAGCGCAGTGGCTATTACGTGAACGAGGAAATGTGCGGGCAGGCCGTCCCGCCGCCGGCCGCACGCCCCCATGAGCCGGAAACGGCGCCCGACTGGGACGCGCGGTTCCGGGTCCACCCCAGCCGCCAGGAAAATATCGAGAAAACCATCGACTGGCCATCCTACCCCTACCCGTTCGTTTACGGGCAGGTCGACCAGCAGCTTTTCCCGCTGGCGGCATGGCGCGAATGCGCGCGTCAGGCGCTCGGCCGCCGCGCCATGGATGCGTGGACCGGCGACCGTTTGATCCATGACGACCCGATGCTGATCGAACAGATCAGGACACACATCCTGCCCAGGCGCGGCATCAATGCGAACGCCGACGAAATTCTCGTCACGCTGGGCGCGCAAAACGCGCTTTATATCATCGCCAGCCTGTTGTTCACCGAAGACACCACCGTCGGCGTCGAGGATCCCGGCTATCCGGATTTCTTCAACATCGCAAAGTTGAAGACCGGCCGGGTCAAAGCCATCCCCGTCGATCACCACGGGCTTCCCGCGGACGCGCGTATCGACGGGTGCGATTACCTGTACGTCACGCCGAGCCACCAGTTCCCGACCACGGTGACGATGCCGATGGCGCGTCGCGAAGAATTGCTGGCGCGCGCCGAGCGCGAAGACATCATCCTGATCGAGGACGATTACGAGTTCGAAACCAACTACGTCGGCCGCCAGACCCCGGCGCTCAAGTCGATGGACGATGCCGGGCGGGTGATCTACGTCGGCTCGCTGTCGAAGTCGCTGTTCCCGGGATTGCGCCTCGGCTACATGGTGGCGTCCAAAAGACTGATCGAGGAGGCCCGCGCGCTCAGACGCCTGATGCTACGCCATCCGCCGACCGTCAATCAGCGCCAGACGGCCTTGTTCCTGTCGCTCGGCCATCACGACGCCCTGATCCATCGCCTGCACCGCGAATTCCGCACAAGATGGGAAGCCATGGATCACGCGTTGCAGCACTACCTCCCGGCTTCGGCGACGAAACCCGGTTTCGGCGGCACCGCATTCTGGGTAAGGGGACCGGACAAACTGGACGCTCTCGAACTGGCGGGACGCGCGAAGTCGGAGGGCGTGCTGATCGAACCGGGCCGCGTGCATTTTCTGGATGAAGACCGCCCGAGAAACTATTTCCGCCTCGCGTTCTCGTCGCTACCGACCGAGCGGATCGAACCCGGCATCCGTATCCTGAGCGAGTTGATCTACGGCTTCGGACGGCTCTGATCCAATCCATAGCCTTCGACCATAGAACCTCATCCTGAGGGCGCCATGGCCTTCGTCCTTCGAGACGGCCGGATGGCGTGTCTCGTGCGCGAAGCCGGCGGCACGCCAAGGAGAGGTTCAATTGCCCCGACTTGACCGCGAAAGCACTTCGGTTCTCTAATACTCCCAATAAGGACCACAAAAGGTCTCAGTAATAGAACACGAGGCCATCGCCTCCGCTTGGGAGAAGACATCGATGACAACCAAAACCCGGATCGAGGTCCGGCCGATGACCGGCGCGCTTGGCGCCGAGATTTTCGGCGTCGACATCGCCAAGATGGACGACGCGACCTTTGACGAAATCTACGCCGCCTTTCTCGAACATCTTGTGATCTTTTTCCGCGACCAGGAAATCACGCCGGAACAGCAGCTTGCCTTCGCGCACCGCTTCGGCGAGATCCACACGCACCCCTACATGAAGGGGCTGGACGACTATCCGGAAATCCTCGAGATCGTGAAGGAGCCGCAGGACACTTACACGTTCGGCAACATCTGGCACACCGATCAGATGTTCACCCCCAAGCCCGCCAAGGCAACGATCCTGTACGCCAAGGAAACGCCCACCGCCGGCGGCGACACGCTGTTCGCCAACATGTACATGGCCTACGATCATATGTCTGAGCCGATGAAACAGATGCTGGCGGGCGTGAAGACCTTCAACGCGGGGGCCAAGCGCAAGTACAACGACGAGCGGTCCCGCGCCGACCGCTACAAGGGCACGTCGGCGATGGCCGACAAGGTCCGCGATCCCGGCAACCTGATCACGGAATCGACGCACCCCGTCATCCGCACGCATCCGGAGACGGGCAGGAAATCGCTCTATATCGGCAGCCACACGCAATCGCTGGACGGGTTCTCGGACGAAGAATCGGCACCGATGGTCGACTACCTGCAGGCCTATTCGACGAAGCCGGACTTCACCTGCCGGTTCCGCTGGGCGCCCGGATCGATGGCGATCTGGGACAACCGCTGCACGCAGCATCTGGCGCTCGCCGACTACAACGGCCACCGCCGCTGCATGCACCGGATCACGATCTGCGGCGACGAACCCTTCTGATTTCAAGGAACTGAATTATGAGTAAACGCATCGCCATCATGGGCTGTGGCGCGCTGGGCGGTTACGTCGGCGGCTATCTGACACGCGAAGGCCTCGACATCACCATGATCGACCCGTGGCCCGAACACGTCGCCGCCATGCGGGACCCGGGGCTGAAGCTCTCGGGCGTGACCGACGAGGAATGCTTCGACGTCAAATGCAACACGGTGCTCCAGTCCGAGTTCCCTGCACCGGGCGACATCGATCCGTTCGACATCATCATCATCGCCGTCAAATCCTACGACACGACGGCGGCGGCCGAATTCGTAAAACCCTATCTCGCGGAAGACGGCTTCGTAGTGTCGCTCCAGAACGGGATCAACGAACACCTGATCGCCGACGTGCTGGGCGCTGAGCGGACCGTCGGCTGCATCGCCAGCCAGATCTCGCTGTCATTACCTGGGCCCGGCGACATCCAGCGCAAGATCAAGAAAGGCGGCGACCAGCACACGGTGTTCCGGGTCGGTGAAATCTCCGGCGAGGTCACGCCCCGCGTCGAGGAGATCGCGAAGATGCTGTCCTGCATCGACAGCACGCTCGCCACCGACAACCTGATGGGCGAGCGCTGGTCCAAGCTTGCCGCCAACGCCATGCGCAATCCGGTTTCAGCGGCGACGCAGCAAGGCGCCAACACCAACGACAAGGACGATCATATCCGCCGCATCACCATCGGCCTCGCGGCGGAAGCCGTCCGCGTGGCGCGGGCCGAGGGCGCGAAACTCGTCAAGATCATGGGGCTTACGCCCGACAACCTTGTGGGCGCGGACGAAGGCAACGCAGACGCAACCAAGGCGGTGATGGACAAGTTCATGGCCGACATGGAACGCCGCAAGGACAGCCAACGCCCGTCGATGGCGCAGGATGTGGCCAAAGGCCGGCCGACGGAAATCGACCACATCAACGGCCTGATCGCCGACCGCGGCAAGATGCACGGCATCCCGACGCCCTTGAACGACGGCATCCGCAGTGTCATCAAGAACATTGAAGCGGGTAAAATCGAACCCGGCCCCGAGACACTGCGTGATCTGTAAGGCTATTATCTTTTCATGTTGAGTGATCATCCGTTCGAGGTGCCGCACCACCTCATCGAAAAGGCGCAGAAGCTGCCGGCCGTCGAAATGGCGGTCGCGGGGGCCGATCATCCGGTCGCGCTCGAAAGCGCCAAGCAGGCGACCGAAGCGGGCTTCATCATTCCGACCCTGATCGGCGACAAGGCGGATATCGAGCGCATCGCGCGCGATCTCGGCTGGGATATTTCCGGGATCCGGGTCGTCCAGTCGAAGCCCGAGGATCACGCCGCCGACGCCGCTGTGCAGCTGGCCTCCGCAAACGAAGTGCAGGCCTTGATGAAAGGCCAGCTTCATACCGACAGCATCATGCGTGCCGTCGTGTCGCGCGACGCCGGCCTCAGGACCGAGCGCCGGATCAGCCACGTCTTTCATATGACGGCACCGAAGTCGGACAAGGTGCTGATGATCACCGACGGCGCAGTCAACGTCGCGCCTGACGAAAAGACCCTGCTGCACATCGTCCAGAATTCGGTCGATCTCGCCCACGCGCTCGGCTACGAGATGCCCAGGGTGGCGATGCTGTCGGGATCCGAAAGCGTCATGGACAGCATGCCGTCGACCGTACTGGCGCGAAAGATCGTCGAGCGCGCGAATGCTGGCGAGGTCGCGGGCGCGCACGTCGACGGCCCGTTCGGGTTCGACAACGCGGTGTCGCCGGAAGCGGCAGAACTGAAAGGCATCGGCGGCCCCGTCGCGGGCCACGCCGACGTGCTGGTCGCACCCAACATCGAAATGGGCAACGGATTGTTCAAGATGCTGGTTTACTTCCGGTCCGCACTGGCGGCGGGTGTCGTGCTCGGCGCCAAGGTGCCGGTGGTCCTCACCAGCCGCGCCGACCCGCCGGAAGCGCGCTTCGCCGCCTGCGCCATCGCGCAGCTCCGGGCGGCCTACGACGCCTGAACCGTTATCAGATCATCTGCCGTCGCGTTCTGGCTATCCCAAGAAAGGCCCCCTCACCTAACCTCTCCCCCACGGGTGGGGGAGAGGGATAAAGTTGGCGCTTCAGGGTCCCTCTTCCCCGGTCACGGGGGAGAGGACAGGTGAGGGGGAAACTTCGCTTAGTGAAGGCTCGGCCCGGCCTCGTCGTCGTCCATGTCGTCATCCTCGGGTGCGTCCGGGCACGGCCCGGCCTGGTGCGACGCCATCCGCCATTGACCGCCCTCACGCACGAACGCGTTGGTGGCGATCAGCGTGCCGCCGCCCAACGTCTCGTAGCATATGACCAGAGCGACGTCGCCATACGTCAGCACCCGGGGCGAATGCATCTGCATGTCGCTGACGCCGGGGTCCGACAGAATGTGATCCCAGCTCCGCATGATTTCGGCCCGGTCATAGATCGGCGTCGCGCCCGGATGCAGGCAGACGACGGGCGCATCCTCTGCCCAGACGTTGTTCATCGCCTCGACGTCGCCGGATGCGAACGCGGCATAGAACGCCTCGTTCGCGAACAGGATTTTCTCGTTCTCCCGACCCCGCGCCATCAAAGCGCGCTCAGCTTGCGCCCGGGTGCGATGTCGTCGGGATCGATGCGGATCTCGATCAGCGCCATCCGGTCATTCGCCAGTGCATCTTCGAGCGCCGGGCGGAACGCGTCGGTTTCCGTCACCAGATACCCCTTTCCGCCATACGCTTCGCAGATCGCCGGGAAGTCCGGGTTGACGATGTCGGTCCCGGAAACCCGGTCCGGGAAGCGGCGTTCCTGGTGCATGCGGATGGTGCCGTAAATTCCGTTGTTGATGACGATGAAAATGCATTTGGCACCGTATTGGAGCGCGGTGCCCAACTCGTTGCAGTTCATCTGGAAGCAGCCGTCGCCGGCGAACGAGACGACGACTTTCTCCGGATGCATCAGCTTCGCCGCCACCGCCGCCGGCACGCCGTAGCCCATGGCCCCCGACGTCGGCGCCAGCTGGGTACCCGGCTTCCGATAGCGGTGATAACGGTGCACCCAGATCGCATAGTTCCCCGCCCCGTTGGTGACGATGGCGTCATCAGGTAGAAGATCGCGCACCGTTTCCATGATGGCGCCGATGTCGACGGCGCCGTCCATCTTCGCGGGTGTGGTGAAGTCGATGTAATCGCCGTGCGCGGATTTGGCGTCGTCGGCCCAGGCGGTGCTATCAACCGGCTCCATCTCGGCGCAGGCCTGAAGGAACTGCGTCACGTCGGCATGGATCGGCAACTCGGCCGCATAGACCCGGTTCAACTCCTCGCCCGACGGGTGCACGTGGATCAGCGGCTGATCCGGGTGCAGCGGTTTCAGAAGCTCGTATCCGCCCGTCGTCATTTCGCCCAGACGCGGACCGATGACGATCAGCGGATCGGCGGTCTGCACCCGGTCGATAAGTTTCGGATCGGCCCCGATCCCCACGTGTCCGGCATAAAGCGGGTGCATGTTGTCGAAGCAGTCCTGACGCCGGAACGCACAACTGACGGGCAGGTTGTTGGCTTCGGCGAACTTGGTCAGGGCCTGGGTCGCCGCCGGGGTCCAGCCGCCACCGCCGACCATCACCAAAGGCCGCTTGCCCCTGGAAAGACGGTCGCGGAATTTTGCGATATCCGCCGCCGCGACACCCGGCCGGGCGATGGTGACCGCCTTGGTTTCGGGCGCGTCGGCCTTGGCCGCCAGCATGTCTTCGGGCAGGGCCAACACGACCGGTCCGGGACGTCCCGCCATTGCGGTCTGGAAGGCGCGCGACATGTATTCGGGCACGCGCGACGTCTCGTCGATCTGGGCCACCCATTTCGCCATCTGGCCGAACATGCGGCGGTAATCGATTTCCTGAAACGCTTCGCGGTCGGCCTGATCGCGGGCGACCTGTCCGATCAGAACGATCATCGGCGTCGAATCCTGAAAACCGGTGTGTACGCCGATGGACGCATGCGTCGCGCCCGGCCCGCGCGTGACCATCACGACGCCCGGCTTGCCGGTCAGTTTGCCATACGCCTCCGCCATGTTGGCGGCGCCGCCCTCGTTGCGGCAGATCGTCACCTGGATCCGGTTGGAGACGTCGTAAAGCGCGTCCAGCACCGCCAGATAGCTTTCGCCCGGCACCAGAAAAACCCTGTCGATGTCGTTGGCGACAAGCGCCTCGACGACCATCTGACCGCCCGTTCTCATTTCAAGATTTCCTTCCCTGGATTGGCTCTAGATTGATTTTCAGCATATTCGCGAAGCACCGGGACCTTTGCAATGCCGGGAACGCGAATTTCCGAAAGTTGGCCCCGGTTTTGCTCATATCCCGGTGTTACGGGAGAAACCAGCGATCGGCCCGGATTTATGCCCTCGTTTTAGGCATTTTTCGGATCGGGCTGATCAAGGTGTATGCAGTGAAGCGGTGCAATAGACGGCTTGGGAGAGCCTGCGCCGCTTCGATAACTCGGAGGAAACACTATGTCGGTTACCAAATACCGGTGTGGCGGCGCGTTGCTGGCGCTGGTCACGATGCTATTCGCCTTTCCGGCGTCCGCTCAGGAATTGAGCGGCGCCAACACGGCGTGGATTCTGACGTCGACAGCCTTGGTGCTGTTCATGACGTTGCCGGGCCTCGCCCTTTTCTACGGCGGCCTCGTGCAGTCCAAGAACGTGCTCTCGGTGCTGATGCACTGCTTCGCGATCGCGTGCCTGGCTTCGGTGCTTTGGCTCGTCGTTGTCTACAGCCTGGCGTTCGACGAAGGCTCGAGCCTCATCGGCGGTTTGGGCAAGGTGATGCTTTCCGGCGTCAGCTTCGACGCATTGTCGGGCGATATTCCGGAAAGCGTGTTCTTCATGTTCCAGATGACGTTCGCGATCATCACGCCGGCATTGATCGTCGGCGCGTATGTGGAGCGCATCAAGTTCTCGGCCGTGATGCTGATCAGCGCGCTCTGGCTGATCTTCGTCTATGCCCCCGTCTGCCATTGGGTGTGGGGCGGCGGCTGGCTCGCCGAAATGGGCGTGATGGACTTCGCGGGCGGCCTTGTCGTGCACGCGACCGCGGGCACCTCCGCCTTGGTGATCGTGATGATCCTGGGCCCCCGCGCCGGATACCCGGCACAACTGCATCCGCCGCACAGCCCGTCGATGACGATGATCGGCGCGTCGATGCTGTGGGTCGGCTGGTTCGGCTTCAACGCCGGCAGCGCGCTTGCCGCCGACGGCAGCGCCGGCATGGCGATGGCCGTGACGCATATCTCGGCGGCGACGGCATCGCTGGTATGGATCGTTATCGAGTGGTTGAAGTTCGGGAAACCCAGTCTGGTCGGCGTCGTCACCGGGATGGTTGCGGGCCTTGCCACGATCACGCCCGCATCCGGCTTCGTCGGCCCCATCGGCGGGCTCTGCATCGGGCTTGCGGGCGGCGTCGTCTGTTACTGGGCGGTCGGTCTCGTCAAAGAAAAGCTCAAGATCGACGACTCCCTCGACGTCTTCGCGGTTCACGGTGTGGGCGGCATTCTGGGGACGTTGGCGGCGGCGGTGTTCGTCACCGACGGCCTTGGCGGTGCCGGGCTTGCAGACGGCATGACCGTCGGTTCGCAACTGGGTGTCCAGGCCACGGGCGTGGTCGCCACGGTCGCCTGGTCGGCCATCGCCACACTGGTTATCGTCTACGTGGTCAAAGCGATCTGCGGCCTGCGTGTTGCCGATGACGAGATGGAGATCGGCCTCGACCTTTCGTATCACGGCGAACGCGACTACAATCTGTAAACCACGGACAGAGGAGAGAGACGATGAAACTCATTATGGCCGTCATCAAACCGTTCAAGCTCGACGCTGTCCGTACGGCGCTGACCGAGCTTGGGGTCGAGGGCATGACCGTTTCCGAGGTCAAGGGCTTCGGCCGCCAGAAGGGTCAGACCGAGATCTACCGGGGTGCGGAATACAACGTCGAGTTCGTGCCGAAAGTCCGGCTTGAGATCGTCTGCGACGACGACCGCGCCGAACGCGTCGTCGAGGCGATCGCCCAGGCGGCGCAAACCGGCAAGATCGGCGACGGCAAGATCTTCGTTTCCGATATCGGTCAGGCGGTGCGCATCCGCACCGGCGAAACCGGCAACGACGCGCTTTAAAACCGCGATCCAATCGTCAGGGGCCGTCCACGCCTGCGGGCACTGGGCGGCCCTTGCGATTCGAGGGGAGGCCTAAACGCCCTCAACCGTCATGCTGAACTTGATTCAGCATCCATAAAATACCGGCAATAAGGCTGCGATTGAGTATGGACCCTGAATCGAGTTCAGGGTGACGGTTAAAACTTCACCTCGCCTCTACGCCATCGGCTCAACGCGCGCCGCACAGTACTTGAACTCGGGGATTTTGCCGATCGGGTCGAGCTGCGGATTGGTCAGCTCGTTGGCCGACGCCTCCACATACGCGAACGGAATGAAGATCGAGCCCGGCGAGACCGCGTTGTCGGCGCGGACCGCGATCTCGATCTGACCGCGGCGCGTCGAAACCTTCACCTTGTCGCCCGGTTCGATACCGAACTTAGCGATGTCGAGGGTGTTCATCTGCACCGTCGGCGTCGGCTGCACCTGATCGAGCACATAGGAGCGCCGTGTCATCGCGCCCGTGTGCCAGTGTTCGAGCTGGCGGCCGGTGATCAGGATGAACGGGAACTTCTTGTCCGGCCGCTCGTTGGGCGGGGTCACCTGGGCGGGCACGAACTTGCCCAACCCGTCGTCGGTCGCGAACCGGTCGGCGAAGACGATCTCCTCGCCCGGATGATCCGGCGCCGGGCACGGATAGGTGACCGAGTTCTCGGTCTTGAGCCGCTCCCACGTGATGTTGTTGAGCGACGGCATCGCGTGTTTCATCTCGGCGAACACGTCAGCCGGGTTCTTGTATGTCCACTTGAGGCCCATCTTCTTGGCGATCTGGATGGTGATCCACCAGTCGGGCTTGGCGTCCCCCGGGGCATCCAGCGCCTTGCGGCCCATCTGAACCTGACGGTTGGTATTCGACACCGTGCCGTCTTTTTCCGGCCACGCGGTCGCGGGCAGCACCACATCCGCGAACATCGCGGTTTCGGTCAGGAAGATATCCTGCACCACCAAGTGATCGAGCTTGGCCAGCGCATCGCGGGCATGATTGGCATCCGGGTCGGACATCGCCGGGTTCTCACCCATGATGTACATGCCCTTGATCTCGTCGTGGTGGATGGCGTGCACGATCTCGACCACGGTCAGGCCGGGGTTGGGATCGAGCTTGGCGCCCCAAAGCTCTTCGAACCGCTGGCGCAGGCCGTCGTTGCCGACCTTCATGTAATCCGGGAAAACCATCGGGATCAGGCCCGCGTCGGACGCGCCCTGCACGTTGTTCTGGCCGCGCAGCGGGTGCAGCCCGGTGCCGGGCCGCCCGGTCTGGCCGGTCATCAGCGCCAGCGAGATCAGGCAACGCGCGTTGTCGGTGCCGTGCGTGTGCTGCGACACGCCCATGCCCCAGAAGATGATCGAACGTCCGGCGGTCGCGTACTTGCGGGCCACGGTGCGCAGTTCATCCGCGTCGATCCCGCAGACACTCGCCATCTTTTCGGGCGAGAAATCCTTCAAGTGCTTCTGCATGCTCTTGAAGCCTTCGGTGTGCGACTGGATGTACTGCTGGTCGTACAGGCCCTCCTCGACGATCACGTGCATGATTGCGTTCAGCATGGCGACGTCGGAGCCCGATTTGAACTGCAGCATGTGCGAGGCGTGACGCTTCAGCGCCTGGCCACGCGGATCCATGACGATCAGTTCGGCGCCGCGCTTGGCGGCCTGCTTGAAATAGGTTGCCGCGACCGGATGGTTCTCGACCGGATTAGCGCCGATGACGACGATTACGTCGGAATCCTTCACCGCCGTGAACGGGGCGGTCACCGCGCCCGAGCCGATGCATTCCATCAGTGCCGCCACCGACGACGCGTGGCAAAGCCGCGTGCAGTGATCGACGTTGTTGGAGCCGAAACCGGTGCGCACCAGTTTCTGGAACAGGTACGCTTCCTCGTTCGAGCATTTGGCGGACCCGAAACCCGCCAGTCCCTTGGGACCCTGTTCCTTGCGAATGTTCTTCAAGCCGTCGGCGGCGGCCTTCAGCGCCTCGTCCCACGTCGCTTCGCGGAAGTGCGTCCACGGGTTGCGCGGATCGATATTGATGCCCTTGGGCTTGCCGGGTTTCCGGATCATCGGCTTGGTCAGCCGTTCCGGGCTGGTGACGTAGTCGAAGCCGAACCGTCCCTTGACGCACAAGCGGTTCTCGTTGGCCTTGCCACCGGCGCCGTCGACCCAGGCGATCTCGTTCTTGCCGGTCTTCTTGTTCTTTTTGACGTTATAGGTGATCTGACAGCCGACCCCGCAATACGGGCACACCGACTGCACCTGCTTGTCGGCAACGCGCGCGCCCTTGCCCTTATCGTCGATAATGGTCTTGGGCATCAGCGCGCCGGTCGGGCACGCCTGCACGCATTCACCACAGGCGACGCAGGTCGAATTGCCCATCGGATCGTCGAAGTCGAACACGATCTTGGCGTCGTGGCCGCGCGACGCCATACCGATGACATCGTTGACCTGCACTTCGCGACACGCGCGAACGCACAGATTGCAATGGATACAGGCATCCAGGTTGACCGCCATCGCCGAGTGCGAGACGTCCGGCTTCGGCCGGTGGCCCCTGGGGAAGCGCGACGTCTTGACGTTCATCGCCTTGGTCCACTTGATGAAGTCGGACTCGCTGTCGTGCGCATCCTTCATCTTCGGCTGGTCGGCCATCAACAGCTCGATCACCATCCGGCGCGACGTCTTGGCACGCTCGGAATCGGTCGTGACCTTCATGCCGTCGCTCGGCGTCCGGACGCACGACGCGGCAAGCACGCGCTCGCCCTCGATCTCGACCATGCACGCCCGGCAATTACCGTCGGCGCGGTAACCGGGAGCATCCTTCCAGCAGAGATGCGGGATCGTCGTGCCCTCGCGCTTGGCCACCTGCCAGATGGTCTCGCCGGCTTCAGCCGTGACCTGCTTCCCATCGAGAGTGAAGGTGATTTTTTCCGCCATCAGCTCACTTCCTTCTTGAAGTATTTCATGACCGAACGGATCGGGTTCGGGGCCGCCTGGCCCAGACCGCAGATCGACGCATCGGCCATCGCCGTCGACAGTTCGTCGAGCAGCTTGGAGTTCCACTTTTTCTCACCCATCAGCTTAACGGCCTTTTCACAGCCGACGCGGCAGGGCGTACACTGTCCACAGCTTTCGTCCTCGAAGAACTTCAACAGGTTCACCGAGACGTCGCGCATGTGGTCTTTATCCGACAAGATCACCACGGCGTGCGACCCGACGAAGTGCCCGTGCTTTTCGAGTTCGCCGAAATCGAGCGGCAGATCGCCCATCGATGCCGGCATGATCCCGCCCGACGGCCCACCGGGGAGGTATCCCTTGAACGTGTGCCCGTCGAGCATCCCGCCGCAGGCTTCGATCAATTCTTCCGCCGTCGCGCCGGCCGCGGTCAGCACCACGCCCGGCTTTTTGACCCGTCCGGATACGGAATACGACCGGTTGCCCTTGTGCCCTTCCCGGCCCTGCTTGATGAACCAGTCGGCGCCCTTACTCAGGATTTCAGGCATCCAGAAAACGGTCTCGACGTTGTGCACCAGGGTCGGGCGATCGAACACGCCGACCTGCGCGACATAGGGCGGGCGGTGACGCGGCAGGCCGCGCTTGCCCTCGATGCTTTCGATCATCGCGCTTTCCTCGCCGCAGATATACGCACCCGCGCCCCGGCGCAGATGCACGTAGCCGGGCTCGATGATCTTTTTCTTTTCCAGCACCGCGATCTCTTTGGTGAGCACGCGGTGGATGTCCGGGTATTCGTCACGAAGGTAAATGTAGACCGCTTTCGCCTCGACGCCCCAGGCGCCGATCAGCATGCCTTCGAGAAACTGGTGCGGCTTGGTTTCGAGGTAGAGCTTGTCCTTGAACGTGCCGGGCTCGCCCTCGTCCGCGTTGATACACATGTAACGCGGCCCCTCGGCGGCGCGCACGAAACCCCACTTGCGACCGGACGGGAACCCGGCGCCGCCAAGACCGCGCAGCCCCGCTTCCAAGAGCGTGTCCGCCACGTCGTCCGGGGTCTTTTTACCTTTCCGCAAGTCCTTCAGAACCTTGTAGCCGCCGGCTTTCACATAGGCGTCATAGCTCTGATACTTCACGCGCTGAGGTTTCACGTCGCGGTCCCGCGCCGCCTTCAAAAGCGACTGGACGGAGACATGTCCGGTGTAATTTTTGCCGATGGCCGCCGCGGGGGCCTTGTCGCAAAGCCCCATGCAGGGCGCGTGCACGACGCGGACGTACTTGGGCGCTTTGTCGCCGAGCTTTTTGATAATGTCTTTCGCACCCGCCATTTCGCAGCTGAGCGAGTCGCAGACGCGGATCGTGACTTCCGGCGGCGCAGCCTCGCCTTCGCGCACCACGTCGAAATGATGATAGAAGGTCGCGACCTCATACACTTCCGCCATCGCCAGCTTCATTTCCTCTGCCAGCGCCGCAAGATGGCCCGCCGACAAGTGACCGTACTTGTCCTGGATCAGATGCAAGTGCTCGATCAGCATGTCGCGCGAGCGCGC
>MDSW01198911.1_pt1 | contig 32920 bp, 30 predicted proteins | sample 811171 | NCBI WGS metagenome assembly MDSW01 (sample SAMN05326641, study PRJNA326480) | marine metagenome | isolation source: seawater | place: Atlantic Ocean: North West | collected 2012 | reverse complement strand
TTGTAGTTTTTATATTATTTGTCATCCGTATTATTGTAATCCAACCACCATTAACTTAGCCATTTGTCTAAAACTGAGTCATTAAAAGTTATCCAATTGGTATTTAGCCGTATCCGTTCCAAAGATTGCCTTACCGATCGTTCTGCTGCAGGAGCGGCATTTGCCTTGAAAAACTGTTTTACATCCTCGTAGTCTTCGTTTGATGCGAATCCACTGGTTATGGATACTAGTCTCATAAGGCCAAATCCTCCTCCGCCGTACCGTTCGTCTAATGTGCTCCAATTTTCTTTTAGGAAATTCCAAGCTAGTCTTTTACCGTGAGGATTGTTTGCGACCGAGCCAATTACGGATATTGTATCCTGTGAACGGACATTTTCTCCTAATGACTGTGTTAATAGGTCTTTGAGTATATCTGGAGTAGTAAATCTGGCCATGGCTATTAACAATCTGATTTTTTCTTCCTGAAGGGTAGCTTTTTGTTCTAGGTCCCACATCTGATTGTATACTTCAGAATCTCCGTTTTGCGCAACTAAACTAAAAATGAGGCCACGGAGGTCTGCAGGAACTTTTTCAGGGTTGTGTGTGTACAGATCAAAGTAGTTCTGCGCAGTTTTGATTGCTGATTCATCTCCATATCCGCCTGATTGACTCAAAACCACGCTTCGAAGCAGCGAAGTTAAATGCGTGTCTGTTGCCTGTGGTTCCCAGCCGACAGATGCAGCCGCGTCGGAAAACAGGTTTCTTCCGAAAGCTCTGAATTTGTCTAAGTAGCTTTTGTCAGAGATCAAGAGTTCTATTTCTTTTAAGTTTGTCGCAAGGTCGCTCCACACGGAAGCGTCTGTTTCCTTTGTGTATGAGCTAGCCATGTTAAGAAAAGTATTTATTGGTAGGTGGCCTGAACGGGATAAAGCATAAGCATCATTTTGGATCTCAAGTCTGTCAGAAGCGGAAAGAATTTTGTTTTGGATAGGTTCATTGAAGAGATCCCAATCGTCCTGGGCATATAAAACCCTGTAAAACCCGCTAACTTCCGGATTGAGTTTTACCCATGGTTGATCTTGTAAATCGTTAACTGTAACGGTACTGGATTCTGTATTGATGATGCTCGAATAGCAGACTTGATTATTTGAATCTATAATAGATACTGGTATTTCCCAGATCGATTTATTTGTATTTGTGGCATCTTCTTCCTGAAGAATGTTGTTATACATAAATCTGTTTTGGGTCAAAGAGATAGAATTCTCACTTTCTTTAGTTACGCTTAAAACTGGATATCCTGTTTGAGATGTCCAAGTGTCCATAATCCGAGTGACAGGTTGTCCAGATGATTCTTCTAATGCTTGCCATAGGTGTTCAGTACGAGCGTTACCATAACTGTTATTTGTTAAATACAATGTGATCCCTTGTTGGAACACATCAGCCCCTAAGAATTGCTCTAACATTCTTAAAACTGAACCACCTTTACTATAGCTAATTGCATCGAACAATTGGCTTACTTCTGCTGGATTCTCCACGGTTTGCTCTATTGGGTGAGAATTTTCCAATCCATCAAGGCTGAAGGCCCTGTTGGTGTCCATGTTTACGAATTGTGTCCACATGGCCCAATCTGGGAAAAGCCAGTCAACCGCCTTATTACCCATCCAAGATGCGAAACTTTCGTTGAGCCATAAATCATCCCACCATTCCATGGTAACTAGGTCACCGAACCACATGTGAGCCATTTCGTGTGCGATTACTTCAGCTACTCGTTGCCTGGTTCCAGCTGAGGAGTTATTAGGGTCTACTAATAGAGCAGTTTCTCGGTATGTAATAGCTCCCCAATTTTCCATAGCCCCAGCCGCGAAGTCAGGTATAGCGATATGGTCTAGCTTTGGAAGAGGAAAAGGGATATCGAAATATTGATTTAAATAAGATAACAGTTTAGTTGCTGTATCTAACGCAAATTTGGCTTGGTCGGTTTTCCCTCGGGTAGTCCAAATTCGCATAAGAGTGTCATTATCAGCGGTATCTTCAATGGATTCTATATCTCCAATTACAAACGCTATTAAATAGGTGGACATGATAGGGCTTTGTTCAAATTGTATTTGTTTCCGTTGGCCTTCAATCACTGAAGAGGTTTTTTCAGGCATATTGGAAATAGCCTTCAGGTGACTTGGAATTATTAAGGTTATCTCGAAGGTGGCCTTTGCATCAGGCTCGTCCCAACATGGGAAAGCCTTTCTGGCATCGGTAGATTCAAATTGCGTAGTGGCGAGGTATTCAGTATTTCCTTCTGGGTTTACATATTGGCTTCGGTAGAATCCCCGGAGTTTGTCGTTTAGTGTGCCGGTAAATTCAATAAGTAGAGTGTATTCTCCAGTTGGTAGCGATTCAGTAAAGCCTAATGTTAGGACTTCTTCTTCTTCGTTCATTGAATGACTAGCAGGCCATGTTTGGTCTGCAGTTTTCAATAGCGCAGATTTGATTCCCAGTTCAGATGCATTTAGCAGTATTTGGTCACAGGTTGAGTGAATTGAGATGGTTATTTCGACATTACCTTCAAATGTGAAGTTAGTAAAATCAGGCTCTAGAGAGACTTTGTAGTTGTTAGGTCTTACAGATAAGGGTAATTTTAGTTCGTTTCCTGTCAATGGCATTGGTAGCTCCTTGATTCCTAGATCGGGATTTATATCTCGAATACATTGTTCTGTTACTACTGAATTGTACCACGACAATGACCCTAAGGATGCTTTCATAATGTCAAAAAACACCTGTAAGTGGTAAGTATTTGTGGAGATGCTATAATTGTGGCCTCGTAGTCAAATATGTATGAATATTTCTACGGATTTAATCAAGATAGAGGAGGAAATACTTGATTATGGCGCCGTTAACAATGTTCGATAAACTTTGGAATAAGCACGTCGTGTATGAAGAAGAAGGACAGCCTTCCATATTATACATAGACTTACATTTAGTCCATGAAGTGACTTCTCCGCAAGCTTTTGATGGCTTGCGAATGGCAGGGAGAGGAGTGAGAAGACCTGACCTTACTGTTTGTACGGTAGATCACAATACGCCGACATGGGAACTAAGCAAACCAGTTACAGATGAAATATCAAAACGACAATTAGATGCACTTGAAAAGAACTGTAAAGAATTTGGGTTAGATCTTTATGATAGATTTAGCGAATTTCAGGGTATAGTTCATGTTATAGGGCCTGATTTAGGTTATACACAACCGGGTAAAACTGTTGTGTGCGGTGATAGTCATACGTCAACTCATGGGGCTTTGGGATGTTTCGCGATTGGAATCGGGACTTCTGAAGTGGAACATGTCTTGGCAACTCAGACATTGAGACAATTTAAACCTGGCTCGATGGAAGTTAGAGTTGAAGGGCCTCTGCCTTTTGGCGTCGAAGCTAAAGATGTCATCCTAGGTATCATAGGCCAAATTGGTACTAATGGGGGAACAGGGTACGTAATAGAATATACAGGGGAAGCGATTGAGTCTTTGAGTATGGATGGACGCATGACAGTCTGTAATATGAGCATAGAAGCGGGAGCTCGAGCAGGTATGATCGCTCCCGACCAGAAAACTATTGAGTATGTAAGAAATAGAAAATTTGCTCCTAAAGGTGAGGAATTTGAGAAAGCTGCAGCTGAATGGTTAGAGCTAAGATCCGATCCTGGAGCTAAGTATGACAAAGTAGTTGTAATAGATGCTTCTAAACTTGAACCTGCTGTCACTTGGGGAACCAATCCTGGTATGGTGACCTCAATTTCTGGGCAAGTACCCAACCCTGGGTCTTTTGACGATGTTGCACAGCAAGAATCTGCTACTAGAGCGTTAGAATATATGGGATTGGAACCTGAAACACCTATGTCTGAAATTAAACTTGATAGAGTGTTTTTAGGAGCATGTACGAACTCGAGGATCGAGGATCTAAGGGCTGCCGCTAAAGTTGTGAAAGGTAAGAAAGTTCATGACGACGTGTATGCAATGGTGGTGCCTGGATCTGCATTAATAAAAAAACAAGCAGAAGATGAAGGATTAGACAAGATCTTCATTGATGCAGGATTGGATTGGAGGATAGCAGGGTGTTCTATGTGCCTAGGAATGAATCCAGACACTTTGTCTCCTGGGGAACGTTGTGCATCTACTTCCAATAGGAATTTCGAAGGAAGACAGGGTAAAGGGGGAAGGACTCATTTAGTCAGTCCTCCTATGGCAGCAGCCGCTGCGATTGCCGGTCATTTTGTAGATGTAAGAGATTGGGACTACATAGATTAAATAGAATCAGGGAGTGAAACAATGAAAGCTTTCAACCAATATTCAAGAACCGTTATCCCGATGAACAAGGTAAATATAGATACAGACCAGATCATCCCAGCGGTGTATTTGAAACGTATAGAAAGAGATGGGTATGGTGAGTTTTTATTCGCTCGCTGGCGATACAATGAAGATGGCTCTGAAAATAAAGATTTTATTTTAAATCAAGAAGGATATCGAGAAGGAGGGATTTTAGTAGGAGGTAACAACTTTGGCTGTGGGTCATCTAGAGAGCATGCGCCGTGGGCTTTGAATGATTATGGGATAAGATGCGTGATAGCTCCTAGCTTCGCGGATATTTTTTATAATAATTGTTTTCAAAATGGGTTACTGCCTCTCAAATTACCTGAAGAAGTTGTACAGCAAATCACTGAGAAAGCTGAAGCTAACCCCAACTTCAATTTGCATATAGACTTGGAGTCTCAGAGGATTTGGGACGATGACGAAGAGATCAGTATCGGGTTTGATATTGATCAATTTAGGAAGTATTGTCTAATGAATGGCTTGGATGAAATAGGGTTAACGTTAGAGAATGAAGACAAAATTAAAAACTTTGAGAATTCTCAATAGGAATGACTGGGATGTTAGTATCAGGAGATACTATTAGACTCTCATAATGCACGAAGCCTGGGATCTTTAAATGACTTTGAAAATTCTAGGGCAAAAGCTCACTTGAGAATTTGGAACAGATACAATTAACGGTCAGTACAGTCGAACTTATCCACAATGCTTAGTAATGATAGGCCAAGCGAGATTTATGAATAAGCTGGAGAATCCTAAAAGTAAAGGAGAATGTTATGCAGTATGATTTTATAATATTGGGAGCTGGATCTGCCGGATGTGTGTTGGCATCAAGATTATCTGAAGACAAAGAAAAGTCTGTATTGTTGTTGGAGGCTGGACCAGATTATCCTGAATTTGAAGATTATCCTGATGATTTGAAATATGGATATGATCAAACTGCATCTGCAATTGGGGCCCCTCATAATTGGTCTTTGAAAGGTATTGCTACTGCGGAGCAGCCAAATCCCATTCCGATTCCAAGAGGAAGAGTAGTTGGGGGGTCAAGTGCAATTAATGGTCAAGTATTGCTACGTGGCGTGCCAGAGGACTATGATTCTTGGGCTAAAATGGGGAATGATGAATGGGAGTTTCTCAAAGTATTGCCGTATTTCCGTAAATTAGAAACGGATACAGATATTCAAGATGATTTCCATGGGTTTGATGGGCCAATTCCGGTTAGAAGACACAAGCGCGACACCTGGTTGCCAGCTCAACAAGCTTTTTATAATGCATGTCTAGATAGTGGGTACGATGACGATCCAGACATGAATAACCCGGATTCTGCAGGGGTTGGTCCGATCCCAATGAACAACCCTGAAGGGGTTCGAATGAGTACTTCACTTACTTACCTTAATCCCATACGGCATCGTTTGAATTTAACTGTCAAAGCTAATATCCAAATATGTCGACTCATTATTGAAGAAGACGTCGCCATAGGGGTGGAAGTTACAAGTGGGGGAGAAAGATTTCGGATATATGGAAACCAACTGATTTCTTCTTGCGGAGCTATTGGTTCACCTCAATTGATGCTATTGTCTGGTATAGGTCCTCGCATGCATTTGGAAGAAATGGGAATTAATGTTATCAAAGATGTTCCTGGTGTAGGAGAAAATCTTAGAGATCATCCAAATGTGCGGATACCTGTGAAGGTTAAAGATGATTTCCCTTTGGATCCTCAAGCTCCTAGAACTCAAGTAGCTCTCAGGTATACCGCTACGGGTTCGGACCTTAGGAACGACATGCAAATTCTTCAATCCTCATTTTCTTCTCCTATGGGAGGAGATCCTTTGGAGGGTGAAGGGATTCGTTTTACTTGTATTCTTGAATTAGCTGAAGGCAAAGGCCGACTTCGCCTTGATTCAACTAACCCCGAAGAACAACCGATACTTGATTACAATTATTTGGATAATGAATCAGATTTATCCAGACTAAGGGAATCAGTCCGATTATGTTTTGATCTTTTAGAAACTGGTAAATATGCAGATATCGTGGACGAGGTTATAACTCCTTCTACTGCAGAATTACGATCTGATGACAGTTTGAATTTATGGTTAAAACAGAACGTTCAAACGACCCACCATATTTCGGGCACATGCAAAATGGGCACAGAAGATGATCCCATGGCAGTCGTAGATCAATACTGTAATGTTTATGGAATAGGAAGTTTGAAAATTGTTGATGCGTCAGTGATGCCAGATTGCATAAGAGCTAACACTAATTGCACGACAATGATGATTGCTGAAAGAGTCTCAGATTGGATTAATGGTTAATATTCCAGTGTATCCGCGACTGTATCTCTTAATACAAACTTTTGCACCTTTCCGCTGGATGTCATAGGGAATTCTGGCATTAGAACCAAATGCTTTGGGATTTTAAAGCTTGCTAGTTGTCCTTGGCAGAAGTGTTCTATGTCCTTTAGGGATAAACGGCAATTTGCTCTTAGGACAACGCATGCACAAGGTACCTCGTTAAGTCTACTGTCTGGGACTCCTATGATCTGTATTTTCTCTATTGAAGGATGGTTTTGGAGGAAAGCTTCAACTTCTACGGGATCAACATTTTCTCCTCCTACTTTAAGTTGGTCTTTGTATCTGCCAAGGAATCGAATACTCTGATTCGCGGACATAGTGGCCACGTCTCCAGAATGAAACCAACCATCTTCATCTATTGCTGACCGGGTTTCTTCAGGTTTCTTGTAATATCCTTGCATCACCGCGTATCCTCTAACGCATAATTCTCCTGGTACATCATCAGGACACTCGATTTGTGTCTCTGGATTAATGATCTTAAATTCATAACCTGGCAGAGGAAAACCTGAGCGACTACATCTTTCATTATCTGGACTGTCTAGAAAGGATCTAGTTGCTCCCACTCCTACTTCTGTCATACCCCATGCTGTAACGGTAGGGCAGAGTTCTATTTGGGCTTGCCTGGCAACTGGTTCAGAAGCCTCCATTCCTGCAGCAAATAAGATCGTCCGTAAAGAGTCTAGGTTAGTATGTTTCAAATTTGGGTGATTCAAGATATCGAAAAAATGAGTATCAAATCCATTTATCACAGTTACTTTGTTTTGCTGGATTTGTTCTAAAACCGTAGTTGGATCGAACCTGTCTAATAAAATCATTGAGCATCCTGATGTGATTGACATCAATGGTCCTTCATATAAACCGAAGCAATGAAACAATGGAAGATACATCAGAATGATGTCTACGTTTGTATAGCCCATTCTGTTTGAAGCATCTTGGATCGTCCTGAGGATGTTGTGATTATGCATTACTCCTTTGGGAAAACCTGTGGTACCAGATGTATACATGATCAACACAGTATCATCGGGTGAGGTAGACACATTGGGCATAGAATCGTGTGCATGTTCTGACTGCGGGCCTTGAGCAAGAAAAGTAGTCCACGGAATACTTGATGGAAGATGGTTCTCTCCTAGGGTGATGATTGTTTTTAATTTTGGGAACGTATGAGAGGTTATTACATCCTGGTGATGTTTTTCACCTAAGTCTTCGCATGAGTCTACTAGAATGTCTAGATAATTTATCGGCCCAAATTTGTCAGCCGATATCAATACGCTAGTATCAGACTGACTCAAAATATAGTCTATGTCAGTCCTTCGGAACCTCGTGTTTATAGGTACGCATATAGCCCCTATGGTGCTTAAGGCGAACAAGCAGAATATCCATTCGGGTCTGTTTGGCATCCATATTGCTACTTTATCCCCCTTATTGACACCTATGCGCAATAAGGAAGTCGCAGTTTTATTTACTTCTAGAGCTAACTCGGAGAATGTCCAGGTTTGTAACTCAAACTTAAGAGCTATTCTATCGGGGTATTTTTCAGCTGTTTTGTGCAAGAGTTCGTGGAATGTTAGTTTGTCGAACCATTCTCTCATAATGACCTCTGCGATATTACTTAACCTAGTTGTTTGGACGGTAAAACTCAGATATTTTTTGTCTGAAATCTGAATCGTATCTTTGCATTCTTCCTTGTCTAAGTTGTTCGTTAGGGTCTGGTGCTCGTACGGGAGTTCCTTGAGTGGGTTCGAATCCGATGATTTGAGTTGAGATTAATTCATTAAACTCTTGATCGGTTTTGCCTAGTAAATGTTTGAGTATAACCTCATTATCTTGCCCCATTATCGGAGCTGCTTTTGGTCGAACTGCAGGAGTCCGTGAAAATTTCCATGGCCTGCTTGCATATGGAAGAGGAGGCATGCCTGTACTTGGATGATGCTCAACCATCTCATAGAATTCTCTGTTTTGTAAGTGTTTGTCAAATAATAAATCTGGACTCTCCATTACTAATCCTGCGGCGACTCCTCTACTTTGAAGCAAATGTGTTAGTTTGTGGTTATCCCAATTTTGGGTGTGGTCGTCGATGAGTTTGTGTAATTGATCTCGGTTCTTCCATCGGGTTAAAGATGAAGAATAATCTTGTGACTGTGAATCTGGTGCACTGATACCTAATACCTCGCACAGCGCTTTCCATTCGTCATCATTCTGGACAGCTATAGTTATCCATTTGTCTTGCCCTTCACAGCGGAAACATCCATGAGGGGCCATAACTGGGTCGTCATTTCCATGCCGGGGTTCTATTCTGTTATTCACTATGAAATCTAATAAAGCTTCAGGTACTGTAGCTGAAGCTGTCTCAGTTTGGGAAATATCTATGAATTGTCCTTCTCCTGTGGACATTCGATGGATGAGGGCACTCATTATTGCGAACACGGTATGTTCAGCGGCAGTGTAATCGATGTACGGTATTTCCGGCATGATTGGCATATCATCGTGATAGCCAGTCATCATAGCCATTCCTGATGCTGACTCTGTGGCAGGGCCGGTAGCACCGAAATTAGCCCATGGTCCGTCAAATCCATATCCCGTAGATGAGACCATGATTAAATCAGGTTTAATTTTTACCAAGTCGTCATATTCGATGCCAAAAGATTTCATAACCCTAGGAGTAAAGTTTTCTGCGAAGATGTCAGTGACTTTAATGAGTTCTTTTAGAATGTCTAATCCTTGTGGTCTGCTTAAATCTAGAGTCAGACCTAATTTGTTTCTGTTTTGTTCGTAAAAATTAGCTCCTCTATTCCAGAATGCTCCTTCAGAATTATTCTCGTACAAAGATGCATTTCTATAACTTTCAAGTCTATGGATGGATTCCATTCTGATAACTTGGGCTCCCATATCTGCAAGCATTTTCATAGCACTTGGAATGGCTATAAGCTGCCCCATTTCTAAAACTCTTAACCCATGCAATGGTCCCTGTGATGTCATAATATCTGGGCACTCCTCATGTTTACGATCTGTTCCTCAGTGAGATTCAATACTGATTTAAATATCTCTTTATTATGTTCTCCTAAAGTAGGGGCAGTAGAGTTAAACTGCGCTGGGGTTTTCGATAATTTAAAAGGAGCTCCAGGAAATTTAATGTCCCCTGCAATTGGATGGTTAACATCGACGAAGTAATTTCTGTGTAAATATTGAGGATTTTCTAACACTTCTTCTGCTGACAAAACAATTCCATATATAAACCGTAATTCATGAGCTTTGTAAAAAGTGTCAAATTTTTTCTGGTGACCATATGAGCGATCTAAAATTTCTCCAAGGTCTTCCGCATTTTGAAGCCGTGCTGTTGGAGTATTGAATCGGTCATCTATTAGTTCTTCTGATCCAATAAACCTTGCGACTGTATCCCAGTCCAATCCCCTACTCGTGTTTACATTGGGGTTAGGAAGGATAAATCCATCGGATACTTTTCGTATCCTGGTCAAGTCTCCGCTGTGGTTCGGTTGTCTTCGTCTCACCGCCCCTGTATAAGTGTAGTTTGAAGTAGTGTCCCTGAGTCCATAGGCAATACATTCGTGGATCGAAACGTCAACATGTTGGCCTTTGCCGTTCAATTTCGCCCAGTATGTAGCCATTAATGCGGCGCTTGCAGCATTAGTTCCTGCTTTGATTTGTGCTTGATTAAGGGCGTGCTTGATGGGAGGTTTATCATAGGCTCCGAAGATAGCCATTAGTCCGCCCAACGCGTATTCGACTATTTCGGTTGCTTTGTAATCTCTGTATGGTCCGGTTTGGCCGAAATTGGAAATAGACACCAATATTGCAGCAGGATTGATTTCTTGGATGGTTTCATAGCCAACTCCTAGGTTGTCCATGGTTCCAGGAGAAAAATTTTCTATAATCACATCTGTTTCTCTAATTAAGTCTTTAAGTAAAGCAGTCCCGTTAAGGGTTTTTAGATTTAATGTGATACCTTTTTTATTACTATTAAGGTAAAAAAAAGGAAGGCTTGAGTCCATAGTTGGCTTATCATTAACAAATGGAGCTAATTGTCTTCCTGGTTCACCGCTTGGAGGCTCAACTTTTATCACTTCCGCGCCCATGTCGGCCATAAGTTTTCCACAATAAGGCCCAGCTATGTAATGGCCTAGTTCTAGTACTTTTATTCCTTTTAGTGGCTGTTTGGTCAAAATTATTCTCTGTTCTTATTACTAAATTGTAAGTAATTAGTATAGCGTTTCACGGATTGTACAGAGAAAATTAGTCTTAATCAAACCTTGGCACGGATTAAGCATTGTGTCTACAAAAATGGGTTTCTGATGGTATACTCACTCTCACTTAGCAAGAAGGATTGGATAGGAGTTATTTTATGAATACAGTAGACATTATAGCGGAAATTTTGAAGAGAGAAGGAATAGAAGTTTTAAGCTGCTTCCCTACAACTCCCATAATTGAATCTGCCGCAAAAGCAGGAATCAGACCTATAATATGTCGTCAAGAACGAGTAGGAGTCGGCATCGCTGATGGATACAGTAGGATAACGAATGGAAATCCTTTGGGAGTGTTTGCTATGCAATACGGACCAGGGGCTGAAAATGCGTATTCAGGTATTGCTACAGCGTACTCCGATTCTACCCCACTGTTACTTCTTCCAATGGGACATCCCACTGATAGGCAACGCGTATACCCTTTGTATAATGCCATGGACAGTTTCACCACGGTTAACAAGCAAATTGAACAAGTAACAAGTTCTGACTCCACAGATGATGTTTTCAGGAGAGCTTTTGCCGCTCTAAGGACCGGTCGAGGGGGACCTGTGACGGTTGAGCTTCCAATCAACATAGCCTCTCATGAAGTTAGCGAAGAATCATTTCATTGGCCGTCTAATTTGAAACCAACTTTATCTCAGGGTAACCCTGCTGATGTGCAAGCAGCTGCAAGAGCATTATGTTCCGCAAAATATCCGGTCATTCACGCTGGACAAGGGGTTTTATATGCAGGAGCCACCAATGAACTGGTGGAATTGTCTGAGTTGTTAGGAGCACCGGTAATGACTACTTTGCTAGGGAAAAGTGCCTTCCCTGAAGTACATCCTCTTTCACTAGGAACTGGTTCTGGAGTAATGCCAGGCCCTGTTTATCATTTTATGCGAAGATCCGACATTATATTTGGTATCGGGTGCAGCTTTACGAAACACGGTATGTCTATGAACCTTCCGGAAGGTAAGACATTGATACATTCTTCTAATGATCCCAGAGATATCAACAAGGATTATGAAATTGAATACCCTATCGTAGGGGATGCTAAATTGGTCTTGCGTCAAATGATAGAAGCATGCACTGATATTGTAGGACCTAAAGGAAACGTGTCTGCCCGCGAAGAAATGTATAACCAGAATGCAAAAGAAATAAAGAGTGAATATGACGGGTGGGTAAGCCAGTGGCAAAGTAAGCTAAATGACCGTATGCGCCCGATCAATCCATATGCTGTTATCTCTGGCTTTATGCAAGCTGTTCCTCCCTCAGAAGCTATCGTGACACACGATTCAGGCAGCCCTCGAGATCAGATCACCCCATTTTATAAATCTAATGGACCACGGACTTACATAGGCTGGGGTAAATCCCATGGTTTGGGCACAGGGTTAGGGTTGATTATTGGAGCAAAAATAGCAGACCCTTCTAAGGTATGTGTGAATTTTATGGGAGATGCTGCTTTTGGTATGGTAGGTTTGGATTTTGAGACTGCTGTAAGAAGTTCAGTCCCTATAATTACTGTGGTGTTAAACAACTCTACTATGGCGGTAGAGACGACTCAAATGGCGGATTCCCACCAACTATATAGGACTCGCGATCTCGGAGGTAATTATGCTGACATGGCTACGGCAATGGGTGGCTATGCTGAAAGAATAGAGGATCCCAATGATATTGTTGGTGCATTCCAAAGGGCTCGCGCTAAAACTGAAGAAGGTACTGCTGTTTTACTAGAATTTATCACATCGGCAGAAACGGATTATTCCATAAAGCGACCTTTTTAATCACCTAATTTCAACTGTCATAACTGTCGGAGTTCAGTTTTGAGTATTTTCCCAAGGGAATTCCGAGGTAAAGTTGAAGTGAATGTTACCCATTCTGGTAATTTGAAGCTAGCTAACGATTCTCTGCAGTGTTCAAGGACATCTTGCTTTGTCAAAGTGCAATTGGGGCCTCCGACTATGAAGGCATGGACAACCTCTCCCCATTCTTCGTTGGCCTTGCCGACCACTGCGGCCTCTTCTATATCAGGATGCGTGACTAACAGTTGCTCGATCTCCTCTGGGGAAATCATTTCCCCCCCTCTTTTAATGAAGTCTCTTGATCTGCCAGCAAGAAATATGTAACCACTTTCATCTTGATATGCTAGATCTCCTGTATAAACCCATCCGTCCACTATAGTTGCGGCAGTTGCATCTTCTTGTTGCCAATATCCTTTCATCATTCGGTCACCTCTGGCAACAATCTCTCCTGTGATTCCTGTTTGAACAGGGACCCCGAATTCATCAACTATCATCACTTCAACATCTTCTAATGGCTTTCCTATGCTGGTTAGCCTTTTTAGTTTTTCGGAATTCTCTTTTGCGGTCCCATTCAGTATATGGTCTTCTGGGCTTAACATAGTAATTGTGGACGCGGTTTCAGTTTGTCCAAATGCATTGATAAATTGGGCATTGGGGAATTGCACTAGTGCCCTTGTGATTATATTCACCGGCATTGGAGCCGCTCCATAGGTAATAACTTTCAGTGATGTCAAATCAGACTCTATAAAATGAGGCGAATCCATTAACTGTTTTATCATAGTTGGAACAAGCATTGCGCGGTCAATTGAGTATTCTGAGACTAGGGTCATCCATTCCACAGGATCAAATTGTTTCATCAAGACAATGGTGCGGCCTCCGTAAATACCGGCTACTAACGCTTGTAATCCTGCGATATGGTAGAGCGGTACGGTGAGTAGATTCGTTTCAGAATCATCAGGGTCCGCTGGAGTGACGTTGGATAGCATGTAAGATACGAAACTGTCATGTGACAAAAGCACGCCTTTGGGGGTGCCTGTAGTTCCGGCGGTAAACATAATTACAGAGGTGTCTTCGGAGTCGTGTTCCGGGAAAATAGTTTGTTCTCCATCTCCACTTAAAAGGCCTTTGAATTCTGAGGAATCCGTTACTATTATCCTGAGGTCGCTTCCTAAATCAATGTCGTTTAATAACTTCAAATAACGGCTGCCTATAAACAGGATTTGTGGCGTAGATGCATTGAGCATTTGCTTGAGTTCCTCTGCTCTTGCTCTGAAATTGACCGGAACGTAAATCGCGTCAATTTGCATTGTTGCGAAAAAGATTTGGGTTAGCTGACTACAATTTACGTCCATTACAGCAACACGATTGTCCGGTGTTACGCCAATATCTATTAAATTTTTAGCAAGGTTGTTAACCTCATTCTGCAAGTGCTCAAACGTTATACGTTCGTTTTCGAAGATAATTGCGTTCCGATCCGGTACGATCGCACTCGAGATTAATAAGAATTCTGAGATGTTCATATTGTCCGAGCTCCCATTTTTATATCAAAAGTATACCTGAAGTCTTTACGAAGGGATTCGCTGAGATGTCCATGCAGAAGAAATTTGACTTTTGAGAAGAGTCAAATAAGGTCTCGGATTGTTAATGATCATTTGTATTATGTTTGAAACGTCATTGTTTAATTTGTCTAGAGTTGTCACCCTGCTAATCAAGCCTGCTTTTTTTGCATCAATACCGTTTATTGATTCTCCTGCAAGTAGTAAATTGAATGCTTTACTCATTTTGACTGTCCTGGGTAAAGTTTGGGTTCCTCCCGCAGCAGGTATCAGGCCTAATGTTGTTTCAGGCATACTAAACTGGGAATCAGTGGTGGCAATCCGTATGTCTGAGTACAATGCGATTTCCAGCCCGGAACCAATGCATTGACCTTGGATAGCGGATACTATCGGTACTGGACAAGACAACATCAATGTCCATAAGTCTCTTTGGCGACGAATATCGCGAGCTGTGATCAATGATGGCGAAGTACCAAATTCAGTGAGATCCGCACCGGTACAAAAATTTTGCCCCGATCCTGTGATAAGTACAACTTTGATATCGATGTCTACTTCAATGAATTTTAAAACGGAAAATAATTCGTCTCTCATAACAGTATTAAATGCATTTCCAATCGACGGTCTGTCGAGGGAGATTGATAGTATTGATGAAGTTTTATTTACTTTTATCGTTTGGTAATTCACCGGATCAAGCCTTTCTCATGTAATTCGTCGAGGTTAACTTCCGTATACCTCAATCCTAGGTTCTCAATATTGTGAGCATCGCTTACAGAAACTGTCATAAGTGAATGTTCCTGCGCGATTCTTTCTACTAATGGCTTGCGGATATGCCAATTGTGTATGTAGTTATCTATTTCTATCGCGTGTATGTTATCTTCAATGATTATATTAGGACTATAATAGCCAGGATGGCAGTATATGCGAAAGGTAGAATTATCTGCCAAGAATAACTCTGTCACTTGATATTCATCAAAAGGACTCGAAGGCGGTCGTATTTCAATTTCCCATCCTGGTATTATTATTACTTCACTTGGATAAAGTTCTTCAACTAATTCTTTGAATTTGAATGACCATTCATAGTTATGGTGGTCAGTAATAGCGATCCCGTCAATTCCTTTCTTTTTTATTTCGGTAACTACCCTTTCAGCGATGCTGGGGGATGGGTCCTGAAAATTGAATGCTTCCCAGATATGTGTATGCAAGTCTAATTTTACCAATGGTTAGTCTCCTGTGAATTTGGGTGTCCGTTTTTCAAAGAATGCTTTCAGGCCTTCTGCTCTGTCAGCGGTGGATTGGAGCAAGACACTTAGGTCTCCTTCCATTGCGAGGGCTTGGTGTAAATGCAGAGATAAACCACTCTTTACGGCTTCCTTTACGTATTTTAATGATGCTGGGGATGAAAGCGCTAACTTGGTCACCATTTGGTCTAGTTCGGTTTCAAAATCTTCGTGTGACACAATGCGAGTTGCAAGTCCTACTTCGAGAGAGTCTACAGCTTCCAAAACCCGATTTGTATAAAGCATGTCGTTCGCTGTAGTCCTCCCCACGGCATTAACTAACATTGGTATGCCGTTATCCCAAGGAAAGTTGTATTCTGTAGCATTTAAGCTAAAAGTAGATATATCTGATACAAGTCTTATATCTCCAGAAAGTGCTAATTCAAGACCATGATCTGAAACCCTGCCGTCAATTCCCATTATGACCGGTACGGGTATGTTGGATACCATTTGGGAAATTTGTAATGCGTGTATTGCACTATGCATTGATGCGAGTGAGTTGTTGGGGTTTGCAGGTAATAATTGACGACCTGTAGAAAACACTTGGTTTGTTCCACTAGTGAATACCCAGACTAGTATCGTTGGGTCCCATTGTGTGCTTTCCACGAATTCACGCAAAGATTCGCAAAAAGGTTCATCTATAGTATTTGTACCTGCTTCGTCGGTTAGGTTGATGTAGCACACGCTGTTTTGGAATTTATAATCGAAATTCATGGAATGTATTGTAGCTCTCCAGTCAATATAAAGAGACGTTTAATGTTTATTTGGCTAGGGTTGTAATGCAAATTCACTGGGCGAGGTATTAGCCTTGACAATACATACCCCCTTTTTTATAATTTTTGTTCGCGTGGTATGCTAATGTACCACTGCGCAAAATCACGCGGCGGCGCGGTAAGTTATAGGAGGCTAAATTGGCAATTAAATTTTCTCCATTGGGTGAAAGAGTGGTGGTCAAGCCTAGGGATCAAGAAGAACAAACCACTGGTGGTATTTATTTACCAGACACTGCAAAAGAAAAACCTCAAGAAGGAAACATAGTAGCAGTAGGAAAAGGCAGAGTAGCAGATAACGGCTCTCTGGTAGCTATGGAATTATCCGTAGGTGACAAAGTTATATATTCGAAATTCGCAGGAACTGAATACAAAGATGGTGACGACGAATATTTGATCATGCGAGAGAGTGATATCCTCGCTAAAATTTCATAATTACGTATTAGATAAGGAGGATTAGAATGCCCGCAAAAAAGCTGGCTTACTCTGAGGATGCTAGAAAAACTCTTAGAGTAGGTATCGACACTCTGGCTGATTCAGTCAAAGTGACATTAGGACCAAAAGGTCGCAACGTTGTGTTAGATAAAAAATTTGGCCCGCCATTGGTATGTAGTGACGGAGTGACCATAGCCAAAGAAATTGAATTACCTGATGCTTTTGAGAACATGGGAGCTCAGTTGATTAAAGAAGCTGCGACAAAAACAAATGATGCAGCTGGTGATGGAACCACTACTTCTATTGTATTGGCTCAAGCCATTGTAGCTGAAGGATTTAAAAACGTTACTGCTGGTAGTAACCCAATGGCAATAAAACGAGGTATAGAGATAGCTGTAAGCGCTATAGTCTCAGAATTGCAAGGGATGGCTGTACCAGTAGAGACAAGAGAAACCATCGCACAAGTTGCGAGTTTATCAGCTCATGAGGATGCGATTGGTGAAACGATAGCTGAATCAATGGAAAAAGTCGGTAAAGATGGCGTGATTACAGTGGAGGAATCCAAATCTTTATCAGATGAAATTGAATATGTAGAAGGTATGCAAATTGACCGAGGTTACATATCACCTTATTTCGTTACCAATTCTGACAGAATGGAGACTGTGATTGAAGATGCAACTCTTATAATCACTGACAAAAAAATATCTGCCGTACAGGATTTGGTTCCTGCATTGGAAAAATTGATCCAAATTGGCAAAAAGAATGTTGTCGTAATTGCTGAAGATGTAGACGGTGAAGCTCTTGCTACTTTGGTTGTAAATAAATTAAGAGGGACACTAAATATATTAGCTGTTAAAGCTCCAGGGTTTGGCGATAGGCGAAAGGCGATGTTAGAAGATATCGCTATATTGACTGGCGGTAAAGTGATTAGTGAAGATACTGGAAGTAAAATAGACACTGCAGAGCTCGAAGACTTCGGTACCGCTCGTAGTGTCTCTTCAACTAAAGACGAGACAACTATCGTTGAAGGTCACGGTTCAGAAGGAGACATTAGTGGCCGTATTAATCAAATAAAGGCACAAATAGAGGATACGACCTCTGAATTCGATAGAGAAAAACTACAAGAAAGAATGGCAAAACTTACAGGTGGTGTTGCAGTCATCAAAGTGGGAGCTGCTACGGAAATCGAACTCAAAGAAAGAAAAGCTAGAGTTGAGGATGCCTTATCAGCTACTCGATCCGCTGTGGAAGAAGGAATTGTTCCTGGCGGTGGAGTTGCTATGGTACGGGCTCAACGAGCTCTGGATAATCTACAGGACTTAGATCGGGATGAACAAGTTGGTGTGGATATTATTCGACGCAGTGTAGAACAGCCTATGAAAGTCATCGTCGAGAATACTGGCCGAGAAGGAGCGGTAGTTCTTAATGAGGTGCAACAGCACTCAGATGATTATGGTTATGACGCAGATGCTGGTGAATACGGGCCAATGCTAGAGGCTGGTATAGTTGATCCATGTAAAGTGACTCGATATGCTTTGCAAAATGCCGCAAGCGTTGCTGCTATGGTGCTTACTACAGAGTCTATGATCACAGAGATTCCTGAACCTGCTAGTGCAGCTCCTCCTATGCCACCAATGGATTATTAAATCTGGTGTTACACGGTAAATATGCCCTTCCAAAAACGGAGGGGCATATTTTTTTTATACTTTTGAATTGTTGTAAAAATTATTACATACGAAGAGGTAGTGGTGCCTGTAGATAAATTATTTAACTCTCCTCAAGAAGCACTTGCTTGTTTGTCAGATGGTCAGGTTATAGGTGTATCTGGCTTTGAAGGACAAGGAGAACCAATTGCGTTGCTTCGGGAATTGAGCAAGATGAATATTCAAAAGTTGACACTACTGTTTGATTTTCCGACATCTATTTCTTCAGAAGGGTCGAGCGTTTTATATGATTTGTGTCTGTCTGGGCGAGTCCAAGAAGTTATCACCTGCAACAGAGCCAGTGAATATGTTGGAGTTAGCTCAGAATTAGTAGACAAGGTTAAATTGACATTTGTTGAACGAAACCTTTTAGCGGAACAGTTACGAGTTATAGGAGCGGGACTCGGTAGTGTGGAATTTGTGCGCCCATCAGAAAACGCTATGTGGTATGAAGGGATAAGACTGGATGTCGCTCTTATAAAAGGATTTCAAAGCGATCATTTGGGTAACACTGTTTACCAAGGAACCAGTAGGAACTGGTCTCCAGTTATGGCTATGGCTGCCCGTATCACTATTGCGGAATCAGATTCGTATGTTGAACCTGGTGTGATTGATCCAGAAGGTATTATCACTCCGGGTATTTATATTAATAGGATCGTTTGTGTTAATTCATGAAACACACGATAGGAGGATAGGATGCGGATAACGCAAACACAGGAAAACCTGTTAATAAAATGTGCGGAATATTTGACTCCAGGACAGGTAGTATCCTTAGGTTTTGGGTTACCAGGCGAACTACCCATGGCTTTAGCAGGTAAATATCCCTATGTTTTTCTTACGTCTTCCGGACTAGTAGGTGATTGGGAAAATGCAGGATCTCCCAGTGATTTTATTGATGGCAATAAAAACCACGTCAAATTGCGCCCAGGAAGCTCCGTTTTAGGTTTCGGGGAAAGAGCATCCTTAATTACTGGCGGTTATGTTGAAGCAGTTGTAATTGAACCAAAGTCATTAGACAGACAAGGTAGATGGACCCCTGTGAGTTCAGATGTTGGAGACTTGCTTTCACTAATGAACCATTCAGAGCGTTTGATTGGTTTATTAGAACTTGAAAACCAATCGGATAAATTTGTGGATTCCTTGAGTGAAGACGTATGTAGCCCTAGGAAAATGGACAAAATTATCACTGACATGTGCGTCTTATCGGTAACGGATCAAGGCTTAATAGTCGATGAAATTAGAAAAGATTATGATGCGAATGATATTAAAAACAAATTAGGTGCAGATGTATTGATTAGCGAATCCTGCAGGTTTTATGATCCACTTAGCTTTAATAAGGGTGGCAATAGCAAGATTTCAAAGGTATATAAAAATGGTCGATCAGCTGTATCTGATATCTCGGATGGATCAGTGGTTATGATCGACGGATTTGCTGGGCCGGGTGGTATGGCTCATTATTTGCTAGTTGCTCTTAGAGATCAGGGAGCTAAAAACCTGACAATAATTAGCAATACAGCGGGGATCGCTAGGGTTGTCAATTTTGGTACCCCTCCAGGGAAATTGGTGATAGATCACAGCATACTGATTGACAATGGCCAGGTAGGCAAAGCAATAGCCTCTTATCCAGTTTCTCCGTCAGCATCTAATCCGAGTTCTTTTGAGTTAGCATATCGGGCGGGGGAAGTAGATTTAGAGTTGGTTCCGCAAGGAACACTTGCTGAACGGTTACGTGCAGGTGGTGCAGGAGTTAAATGTTTTTATACTCCGACTGGCGCTGGAACTCTTATCGCCGAAGGGAAAAACGCCTATAACCTGGATGGGAAAGAATACGTGGAAGAATCTGGTTTGATCGCCGATTATTGTATTATCAGGGGCTACAAGGCTGATAGATTCGGGAATGTGGTTTACAAAGGCACGTCTAGAAATTTTAATTCTGTTATGGCACCAGCTGCAAAGATTAGCATTGTGGAAGTAGATGAAATAGTTGACGATGGTGCATTAGACCCAGAATTGATAGTGACTCCAGGAGTGTTTGTAGATAGGATAGTAGTAAGACCAAGTGATTTTTCACCCTACGAATAATTTCGTGAACCAATTAAAGGATGTGAATTGATGGATGATTTTAGACTGGATAGGGAAATTGTAGCTATGAGAGTGGCTAAAGAGTTGCCAAACGGAAGCTATGTGAACCTTGGAATTGGTATTCCCACTTTGGTATCTAGTTTCGTACCTGAGGGGAGCGTTGTTTTTTATCACAGTGAAAGCGGGGTCTTGAATTGTGGTCCTTTAGCCGAAGAAGAAGAAGAATGTGATATTGATTTAATCAATGCTGGAGGTCAGTTCTTAAAAGAAGTACCAGGAATGGCATTCTTCAGTTCAGTTGAGGGTTTTGCTATGATCAGGGGAGGACACGTGGACGTTACCGTGTTAGGAGCTCACCAGGTGTCTGCAAAGGGAGATTTAGCAAACTGGATGCTCCCAGAAAGAGGCGTAGGAAACATTGGAGGAGCGATGGATTTGGCTGCTGGAGCTGGTGCGGTCATAGTTGCAATGGAGCATAATAGTCGAGATGGCGGTATGAAGATAGTAGAAGAGTGCACTAACCCTCTTACCGGGAAACAATGCGTAACTCTAATAGTGACCGATGTTGCAGTAATGCGGCCTACCAGCGAAGGATTGGTTCTAGAAGAGATAGCTCCTGGTTGGACAGAATCCGAAGTTCAATCAATTACTGGAGCTAAGTTGATTACCTCGGGTGAAGTCAAAGAGTATGAACTCTAAAGTAGAATTCCTCTCGTTGACTTAGAGGTTTGCTGCATGGTAAATTCCAACCTATCACAGATTATATTTGAATCTAAGTGGAGATATTGATGTCAGACAAATTAGTAATTGCCGGCAAGGAATTTGATTCAAGGCTCATCGTAGGGACTGGTCGATATCGAACAGACCAGGACATGATAGAGGCTCTTGAGGCATCCGGTACGGGCATGGTTACTGTTGCCATAAGACGACTAGATTTGGATAACCCTGGAGAGAAGACAATCTTAGATCAAATTGATTGGAATAAATACAATATTCTGCCTAATACGGCAGGTTGTTCTAGCGTGGAAGAGGCGATCTACGTAGCAAAGCTCGGCAGAGAAATCACTAAAACTGATTTCGTTAAACTAGAAGTGATTGCTGACAGTAGATATTTATTCCCAGACCCTGTCGGTACATTCGAAGCGGCTAAGCAGTTGATTTCTGAAGGTTTTATTGTATTACCTTACATACATGCCGATCCCGTCCTAGCACAAAGATTAGAAGATATTGGTTGCGCTACAGTTATGCCTCTTGGGTCTGCTATTGGTTCTGGTCAAGGCATACACACAGTCGAAGAAGTGAGGATAATTATTGAACAGGCTTCAGTACCTGTGATTGTAGACGCAGGTTTGGCAGTTCCTTCAGATGCCTCCAAGGCATTGGAGTTAGGAGCAGATGCGGTCTTAGTTAACACTGCCATAGCCCAAGCTGAGAATCCTGCATTAATGGCTCATGCATTTAGGCAAGGAGTTGAAGCAGGTAGGTCAGCTTATCTGGCAGGGAGGATAGACGTTAGGACTACGGCAATTGCTAGCTCTCCATCTGCAAATATTCCCACCAATACGTGATTCCATCAGAACCACTAATGCCACTTTTAATGTTGGTTACCAACCGACATGTTGTTTCCTCGAGGCATAAACTTTTAAGAAATATTGAAGCTGCTGTGAGGGGTGGGGTAGACATAGTGCAAGTAAGAGAAAATGATCTTCCTGAATCAGAAATAAGAGAACTATGTAAAGATATCAAAACTATAGCCAATGGGAACTCTTTAGTTATAATCAATGACCGCACTGATATCGCGGTATCCTCAAGCTTAGACGGAGTCCATTTGACAGAAAAATCTGTGTCCCCAGAGGTTGCTAAAAGGATCTTAGGTTCCCAGGCATTTGTGAGCGGATCTTGCCATAGTCTCGGTAAGGCATTGGAACTATTCTCTAAAGGTATCAATTCACTCGTGGTGGGCACTATGTTTGAAACAGAAAGTCATCCAGGGAAAATTCCTGAAGGCCCTGAATTAGTTGCGGAAATTAGGTCTCATGTTAATTGTCCTATTATTGGAATCGGCGGTATCACCATAAGTAATATTCCAAAAGTTTTGAAAGCTGGAGCCACTGGCATAGCTGTGATTCGTGAGATACTATGTTCGGCAGACCCAGAGTCAGTTGCCAGGGAATTAAAGATGAAATTAAATGAGGCTGTGACTAGAATAAATGATTAGCTTAATAGTAAATGGTAAAAAGATCTCTTTTGATGATGGCATTAATATAATGGGTCTTATAGACCATTATAAGCTAGACACTAAGTTTGTTGCCGTAGGCCATAATGGAGATGTTGTTAAGAAGGAACATTACCAGTCTGTATCGCTACAAGATGGAGACTCTGTGGAATTGGTAAAGCCTGTTGGTGGGGGCTAAATGTCCAATATCACCTTGCCTCTGCTTTGACGTCCCGCTAGGTGATCATGTGCTTTCCCTACATCTTTCAAGTCTAAATTTTGATCCACTATAAGTTTAAAATCGTCTGTATAGACCCCTTGTAATATATCTTTCATGGCAGTTTGATGGTCTAGAGTCCCAAAGGGAGATCTTCCCATACTGAATCCGATAATTGTTCTGTTAAGGCTAGTGAAATCAGACGCAGGCAGATTTGCTTGTTGTCCCGATGCATTTCCGTAACTAAGTAACTTACCATAACTTTTTACGCATCGAAGACTTTTTTCTAACGTGGGCCCTCCAACAGCATCTAGAACCATATCTATTCCCTCATTGTTGGTCATATCCATTACGATCTGCTCAAAATTATCGGACGTATAATTAATTGTGTGGTCTGCTCCTAAGGTACTACACAGGTTTAATTTGTCTTCGGTTGATGCTGTGCTTATAACAGTGGCACCCCAATGTTTGGCCATTTGTATGGCGATGGTTCCTACTCCTGAGGCGCCAGAATGGACGAGGATAGTCTGGCCAGATTGCATTTCACCGCGGGTTCGCAATAAGTGGTATGCGGTCAGAAAAGTAAGAGGCATTCCTCCTGCGATTTTAGGATTTATTTTGTTTTCGTCATACGGGAACACAAAGTGTTTGTTCACTGAAACCATTTCTGCGTGGCATTGAGGTCCTAGAACTAAAACGTGCTGACCTACTTTGAAGCCATCTACACCGTCACCTAAGGCCAAGACGGTACCAGCGCCTTCTAACCCTAAGGTGCAAGGCAGATCTGGGCCCGGGTACCTTCCTTCTCGCCTTAATACATCAGCAAAATTGACGCCGCTTGATTGTAGTTTTACTAGTACTTGATTGCGCTTTGCTGAAATATCTGGGATGTCTTGGATTTTTAAGACGCTAGTATCCCCAAACTCATTTATTCTGACGGCTTTCACTATGCTCCTCCTACTATATGGTCAGTCTTTTTTTGAATGTTATATAGACAACGAGACGTTGTCAAAAATGGACAGTCAGTTTTTTGTTATTGTGAGATACCTCTGAAATTAGGTTTTTCAAATACTTCAGGGTTAATCATGTTTATAGGATTGCCTTCAATGAAAGCCTCAATATCGTTCAAGGTGCCACCATAATATGCCGCATATGCGTCGTGCGTCACGTATCCTATATGAGGAGTGACAAGGACATTGTCTAGTTTTAAGAAGGGATGGGATTCGGGTAATGGTTCCACGTCAAAAGTATCTAATCCAGCTCCTGCGATTGATTTTGATGCAAGCGCCTCAATTAAGTCAGGTTCATTTATGATAGGGCCTCTGGATATATTTACTATATATGATGTTGATTTCATCAATGACAATTCTTTGTGTGTAACCAAATCACGAGTGCGGTCACTTAGTCTCACATGGATAGATATTATATCTGCTAATGAAAATAACTCGTCTTTAGATACTAAAGATGCACCGTTTTGAGATGCTTGATCATCAGTCATATTCTGGCTCCATGCAATCACTTTCATATCAAATGCGACTGCAATTTTAGAGACCAAAGACCCTATATGACCTAGGCCTAATAATCCGATAGTTTTTCCTTTGAGTCCTGTCCCCATGCTTGTTCCCCAGGAACCTTGTTTAGTCAAAGCGTATTCTTCTGTGATATTTCTTAGTAAATTGATTATGAGCCCCCAGGTGAGTTCTGTGGGACCCTCTCCACTACCACCCGTACCACACACGGTGATTCCTAAGTTCGTTGCTGAAGCTACGTCAAATGAAGCGTTCCGTGCCCCAGAAGTTATCAGGAGTTTTAAATTAGGTAAGTTCGACAACACGTACTCCGGAAAAGGAGTTCTTTCTCTCATTCCCATAATTATGTCAAAAGGTTCCAGCCTTTGTATTAACTCGTCCGCATTGGAAATGTGATCTGAAAAGAAAGACACTTGATGGCCAGATTTCAATCGGTCCCAATCCGCGTATTGCTGTGCTACGTTCTGGTAATCATCTAAAATAGCTATTTTCATTGGTATCTCCACTTGATTTTTAGTCAGTATAACTGTAAATTCTGTAGCCGTTAATACTTAAACTGTATTGCGTATCTTAGGAAGTACGCTTCTTCGTGTTAACATAAAAGTGAGAGGTGACATATGAATAGTGCTCAGTATGATATTGTGATCATTGGCGGTGGGATCATTGGCTTGTCAACAGCTATGCATATCCTTGAGAAAACACCAACTTTGAATGTTGCGGTAGTTGAAAAGGAACATACATTGGCGAAGCATCAAACAGGTAACAATAGTGGGGTGATTCATTCAGGAATATATTATAAACCTGGATCGTGGAAGTCTGAGTTTTGTGTGAGCGGTGTCACTAAAATCAAAGAATTCTGTGATGATAATGAAATTGAATATGTGGAATGTGGGAAAACTATCGTAGCCACATCTGAAGAGGAACTAGGCAGACTCCAAGATTTATATGAGAGGGGGATAGCTAATGGTGTTCCTGGGTTAGAAATGATTGGCCCAGAGAGACTCAATGAAATTGAGCCACATGTATCTGGGATACAAGCATTGTGGTCTCCTAAAACTGGCATTGTGGATTATGTGAAAATTACTAATCGGTATGCTGATATATTTAGAGAGAATGGAGGTACTGTTTTCTTGGATACGGCCGTGATAAACATAGATACTAGAGATTCGGGTATCACATTGGAAACTAATAACGGTAGTATCCATACAGAGCATATTATTAATTGCGCTGGCTTGTATTCTGATAAAGTAGCGGAAATGATGGGCCAAGATATAGGCGTTCATATAATCCCGTTTAGAGGAGAATACTATAAACTATCGTCAGATGCTGAGTATCTAGTTCAAGGCCTAATTTATCCAGTTCCAGATCCTAGGTTCCCCTTCCTTGGGGTTCACTACACCAGGAATATTCATGGCTATGTAGAAGCTGGCCCCAATGCGGTATTAGCTTTTCAGCAAGAAGGGTATAAAAAAACTGATATCAATATTAAAGAGATGTCACGTACTTTTATGTTCCCAGGCTTTTGGAAAATGCTCAAGAGTAATTGGAAGACAGGAATGTCCGAATTGTACAGATCATACAACAAGTCGAAGTTTGTTTCTGACCTGCAACGTTTGATTCCTTCGATTGAAGCAGAGTCATTGGTTTCCGGTGGAGCGGGAGTCAGAGCTCAAGCCGTTGATAGAACAGGATTCCTTTTAGACGATTTTAAAATTGTGGAAAGCCGGAATGCGTTACATGTAATTAATGCTCCGTCCCCGGGGGCAACTTCTTCATTAGCAATTGGGCAGCACTTAAGTGAACTTGCTGAAAAGAATTTTTTTGACTAATGATGCATAGTGGTTATATAAATATAGGTAGCATCTGTATGACTGAAGAGCTTTTGAATCAGTATACGGACGCCGTAGGCGCCCTGCCAGGATTCTTTGGAAATAGCATCCCGAATATGCTTATAATTTCCAGATCAATCGCGATGATGCTTGAAACCTTCGGAATAAAAGATGGAGCTATTCACAGTACGCAAGAAATAAGTAATTACGATACAGTTGATTTTGGAGAAGTCGTGAATTGCTATGCCCAGAAAGGGAAAAGTCGGATTATGAAAGATATTGAGATGATTTTTGTATCGTGCAAGTTCGAGACGCAAAAGGCTAAGATAATTTGTGAGTCTAGAAGCGTAGTAATAGTGCAGCAAGATGCTTGATTTAAAAGAATATGAAAAACTAGAAAGTATATCTATTGTGATAACTCAGCCGTTGATCAACAGTTACTCAGAAGCATCAGGTGACCATAACCTAATTCATCTCAACACAGAATTTGCTGAAAGTACTTCATTTGGTCATATTATTGCTCACGGCATGTTAACTCTGAGTTTGATCGATCAGATGATGACGAAAACCTTTAAAAATCATTGGTCTCAGACAGGAGTACTTAAATCAAAATTCCGAGGAGCTGCGTCTGTGAATGATCACGTGGGCAGCATAGGGCTCTTGAAATCGCATGAGGAAATGGACGATATTTTACGTTTGACTTATGATGTGTCAGTTGTGAACATGAATAGCAAGGACTTGTTGATAGGAGGCACTTGTACTGTAGAAGTGCCAAAACTTCTAAAACCAAAGGCTTAAATTGTAGTTTTAATAGTAGTTTTGCCTTAGTATTTAGGAATTAAATAAGGATTGATATTGGAGATACCATATTATGCCAACAGGAAATAAACAGCCTGAGTCAATAACCATCGCTTTAGACTGCATGGGTGGGGATTTTGGCCCCGAAGAAACTGTGACTGGAGCAAAAATAGCTGTTGAAGAGTATGAAGGCTTAAAAGACTTAAAGATTTTATTAGTGGGTGATACTAATGAAATCAACAAACTAGTAAATGAGGGTGATAACCCAAGGTTATCGATAGTCCAGTCAGACGGCAAGATAACGGATGATGAACACCCTATAGAAGGGCTAAGGAAAAAACCAAATTCTTCTATAGTGGTGACGACTAAATTGGTAAAATCCGGAAATGCGGACGCGGCCGTTTCTATGGGTTCAACAGGAGCTTCCATGGCTGCTTCGGTAATGATACTTGGATTGTTACCTGGTTTGGATCGGCCGTGTATCGGCGGGCCTTTTCTAGGATTGGCCCCGGATACTATCCTAATGGATATGGGTAGTAACATTGACTGTCGTCCTAATTTACTCCTGAGCTTCGCTATGATTGGCTGTGTCTTTTCTGAAAAGTTTTTAGGAATAAAGCACCCTCGAGTCGGGCTCTTAAGCGTCGGATCTGAGCCTACGAAAGGGAACAAGCAGGTTCAAGAGAGTTACAAGTTATTTGAATCAAGCCCTGTAAATTTTATTGGCAACGTAGAAGGTATGGATTTTTTTACGGGTCGAGCTGACGTCATTGTATGTGATGGATTTATTGGGAACATATTACTGAAATTTGCTGAAGGCATGGGTAATGTTCTCAGGAAATATACTCAGGCTCAGTTATCCAAAATGCTCCCTGATGACCAAGCAGGGGATTTAGGTGAAAAACTATGGACCGAAACTAATTTGGCTCGATCTATAGGTGGACCATTGTTTGGCGTAAAAGCGCCGGTTGTATTGGGGCATGGCTCTGCTAGATCAAAAGAAATCGCAGGAGCTATTTCCACTGCCTTGAAATTAGTGGATTTGGATGTACAAAGTGACCTGGAGAAATCACTGATTGAATTAGCCAATCACCAGTCTACAGGTGATTTGGTTGGGTGATATTCTAAAAGATAAAGTGGCCATAGTGACTGGAGCTTCCCGGGGTATTGGTGCAGCTATAGCCAAAAAGTTGTCTTCGGAAGGAGCCCAAGTTGCGATTAATTATAATGCCAGCCTGCAACAAGCTACCGAAGTTCTGGAAATTGTTGACTCATTTTCCACGGGTATACTGGTTCAAGGAGATGTATCCGTTCAAGCCGATGCTGAAAGAGTTTTTGAGGAAGTAATAAACAAATGGGGCAAAATTGATATATTGGTCAATAATGCAGGTATTAATAGAGATAAATTATTGATGAGAATGGATCCTTCAGATTGGGACGATGTGATGAACGTGAATCTGAGAGGAACGTTTTTGTGTTCGAAATTGGTGTTACCGTACTTAGTAAAACAGCGTCAGGGCCACATTGTAAATGTTTCGTCGGTTGTAGGCCTATCAGGTAATCCTGGTCAAGCAAATTATGCAGCATCAAAAGCGGGATTAGTTGGATTTACCAAAGCATTAGCTAGAGAGGTAGCTTCCAGGAATATAACAGTAAATGCTGTAGCGCCTGGTTTTATTACCAGTGGCGGTATGGTAGATGAGTTGTCAGAAGACGCAAAAAGCAATATTTTAAAACGGATACCCATGGGTAGGTTTGGTACAGTAGAAGAAGTTGCCGAATCATGCCTATTCCTGTGTAGTCCGCAGTCGAGTTATATAACTGGTCAGGTGTTAACAATGGACGGCGGCATGATCGCTTGATGTTACGTTCACAAATTGTGATAATACCGTCAAATATTTGAAGAGAGTTAAATCAATTTGCAGTCTACAGAATCAGTGAAATTACCATTTGGTATCCACTACAGTTGGCTGATAGTTTTTGCCCTGTCTGTTGTGCAGATTTTCGGTACCTCTATAAGTTTTTCCGCGGGCATAATGGTTGCTCCTTTGACCAACTCTTCGACTGGATTCGGATGGAATGTTGCTCTGGTAGGAGCTGGAATAGGTCTGTATTATCTCACCGGAGCTATCATGGCGCCAATAACTGGGTATTTAGGGGATAGATATGGCGCGAGGAAAATGCTCTTGTGTTCTGCTTTATTGTACTTAATCAGCATGAATTTACTAGGACAGATCTCAGAGATTTGGCATTTCTTTATGATTTTTGGAATGATGTTAGCCGTCACTCAATCTTTGGCTATGGTTCCACTTATGGCGACCATTAGCGGCTGGTTCAGACAGAAACTAGGTATCGGAATTGGTATATTATATGCAGCTGGTGGTATAGGAGCTGCTTTATTTGCTCCTCTTGTAGGAGGCTCCATAGAAACGTTTGGATGGAATACCACGTTCATGGCATTAGGATGTCTAGGCGGAACAGTGTTATTGTCTTTACTATTTATTGTTCGCAATCATCCTTCAGATTTGGGACTCACTCCATATGGCAGTGAACCAGGACTTGTTTTTAAGAAACCAAGTTCTGAAGATAAAGAACTTAATAAAATTAATGCTAAGATATTTAATAGGGAAGTGCGCAAAACTTCTCCGTTTTGGTATTTACCCATGATTCATGGTTTTGGGTGCGCAGGGCACGGAGTAATATTAATTTATATATTGCCATTTGCAATATATAAAGGCGCATTTGAATCTTTGGGTGCTGCGGGAACAATATTGACTGTGTTGTCATTGGTAAGCATCGTTAGTAGATTAACAGCCCCTATTTTAGCCGAGTCATTTGGTACTCGGAAAATGATGTTTCTAAGTCTCACTATTCAAGGTTTGACCGTATTTTGGCTAATGTTCGCAGTAGACCCATGGGCCTTTTATGTGTTTGCTGCGGTATTCGGCTTAGGGTTTGGAGCTGAATGGACTGCATATATAGTAATAAATAAACAGTATTACGGTGATGGGCCTATGGGACACGTGTATGGGGTTGAACAGGCTGGAGCATTATTAGGTCATGCAGTTGCGACTATTTTATGCGGGATGTTGTTAGGTTTGTTCAATTTGTTTTTTAATGAAGGCATTTCATTTTTAATGATTTTTGTAGTGTCAATTTTGTTCAATGTTTTCGGCTTAGTGTTTATATTGCTCTTGCAAGATACAAGCAAGGTGATAATTCCGGATTGGAAATCCGAAGCAACACCAAATAATATTAATGCAGTTAATGAAGGCGCAGACTAGTATGAAGGATCGATTGGACCAATTTGTGCGTGACTGTTTAGAATCCGGTCAATCCAAAGATGAAATTAATAGAGTACTCGAGGAAGCAGGTTGGAATAGAGATGCTATCGCCCATGCTCTAGAATCATATTCTGACGTCACTTTCGTCGTTCCTGTGCCAGCACCTAAGAGCGAATTTCATGCTAAAGAAGCCTTTCAATATCTGGTGTCATTTATAACGTTATACATATCTGCTTTTAGTTTTGGGGCATTACTTTACTCGTTCATTGATATAGCGTTTTATGATTCATCTGATTTTGGGGTTCCTGGAGCCGGCATCCCGATGTCTATTGCGGCATTGATTGTTGCATATCCGATTTATGTGTATTTCACTTGGAGGTTATTCAAGGAAGAAAGACAAGATTATTCTAGAAATATGTCTAGCGTGGGAAGATGGCTTACTTATTTAACCCTAGTGGTAACAGCCTCAGTAATCATAGGGGATTTGATAGCATTGATATTCTCATTTATAACCGGAGGATTGGCCCTTACATTTGTACTCAAAGTCCTTGTAGTCCTTCTGATAACAGGAACTATATTCTTGTTTTATAGATGGAGACTGAAAAAAGGAGAAGAACGTGAAAGTCTCAGTATTTCGAATTAATCCTAAGACTCTGAGTATTATAATTAGTAGCCTCGTAGTATTGAGCATAGCCTACGGAATTTTCCTGAGTGAACCTTGGCAAAGCAGAGCTGTGAATAATGATATGGAACGAATCGATGATTTGTCTGATATCGATTACAAAATAAAAGAATACTGGAATGTAAAAAGGCGATTACCTCTCGATTTGACCGAATTAAATTCTGGTTCATATTTTCTTTCTGACGAACAAAAAACTGATAGTGCCGGATTAGAATACTCTTATCGTATAGTAGACAAGGACACTTATGAATTATGTGCTGTGTTCAATCTAAGTTCTGACGAAGGCTTTTTTGAAGACTGGAGAGGTGATCAATGGAACCATCCAGAAGGACCTCATTGCTTTATATTAGATGATTTAGAACCTTTTACTGAGATGGTTGATCCACGCTGAACCCTGTTCTCAAGACTTCGGAGCAAAATAGGAGAGCCATACTTCCACTGCGATCATCCTGCCCGGTGACAGCAGGTCTGAGATAGTAGGATTCTAAGTCTGGTTGCAATCCAGTGTTGAAACAAGCGTCTGTGACATTGCCGCGGGTATCTATTCGATTCTTCAAGAAATACCATGCGCCGTGAATCAATTCATCGACAGAGTCGTTGAGGATACCCAGATATTTCCCACGCAGTGCTGCGAACCCAATGATACAGGTGGAAGTAAATTCAATATATGTTGCCGGGATATCAATGATTTCATGAAACCCTCCTGAAATGTCTTGGTACTTGGAGATCATTTGAAAGAAGTTAACAAATTGCTCGCGGATAGTATTGTATAAATAGCGATCAGATGGCACATACGTCAGGTATTGACTTAACCCAAGGATTGCGAAACCGTTACCACGACTCCAGTAATATGGAGAGGTCTTAGAATGCCAAAATAATCCGTTGTCTTGTTGTAAATCTACCATTTCGTAAAAAGCATCCAACATGTCTAGATACGAGGAATGCCCATGTTGTTCGAAAGCCCTGCCCAGCACTGCGGCTGAATAGAACATGTCCTCTGTTCTCACTATAGGGTCACATGGAATAGGCGGTAAACTCGGATCCGGGTTAATTTTGTACATGTTTGCCGCAACATCTAATAAATGGTTCCATTTATCAGAGTTTAAATGCTTGCTTAACTCGTAAGCCCATATTGATGAAGCTAAGTTAGCTCCTGTAGGATTTTCTCCGAAAGGGTTTTCAACACTTAAAGGCCCTTGTGACAATGCTGAATCTAGTTCTCTGCCTACCTCTGAAATTGAATTTAGTTGTTCTGCAATAAGAAGATGGCCATAAATACCTACCCCCTGAGTATAATTCACTAGAGTTAAATCTCGGCCGTATGAGTTTGTTATTTGTTCTACCAGTTCAACAGAGCTGCGCTTGGCTTTAGAGTACAATTCTTTCCTGCACTCTGATCTTGGCGATGTAAGCGATGTTTGCACTTGTACTATAACTTGTGATTCATCCTTAAAGCACAAGTGAACCGGTACGCCGGCTATTGACTGTATAGATAGTTTTGAGTCAGATAAAATTATTATAGCGTCAGGTGCGTTGTTCAGGACCTGCTTGGTTAGGTATTTCTCGGATATGTTGTCTCCATAATAAAAGTCTGTTAAAGGGGTAGAAAAATCTGAGCGAATGGTGGACGCAGGTGTTACTAGCAGTCTTATAACTAGCGGGTTTACGTGCTGTCTAAATAGCTCAGCGGAGGTAATTAGGAGGTTTTCTACAGAATTTTGTAGATTCTCGTCTATTAATATAATCAACGAAGTTTCAAGTCCGGTCTCATAACGATGTGTTTTGTAAAGCCAGCCTTTTAACGGATTCAATGCCTCATCAG
>MDSW01040196.1_pt1 | contig 32921 bp, 44 predicted proteins | sample 811171 | NCBI WGS metagenome assembly MDSW01 (sample SAMN05326641, study PRJNA326480) | marine metagenome | isolation source: seawater | place: Atlantic Ocean: North West | collected 2012 | reverse complement strand
GTTTTCAAACCGCTGAAACTAAAGTTATATCCCTCATTGAGCATTGGCCTCGGAAAGGCTATATTCGCTTCACCTGATGCAGCTAATTTATCTATGATTGGACCTCCTGGATATCCAAGGCCTAGATACCTAGCGACCTTGTCATAGGCCTCTCCTGCTGCATCATCAAGAGTTTGACCCAAAATTCTGTACCTTAAATGGTCGTCCATGGCGACTAACATAGTATGCCCACCTGAAACTAGAAGCACTAGTAAGGGCAACTCTAGGTCTGGTTCTTCCAAGAAACACGAGTAAAGATGGGCCTCGAGATGGTTAACCCCAATAAATGGTTTCTTCCAGACGAGAGCAAGCGATTTTGCTGCACTTACACCCACTAGAAGAGAACCCACTAAACCAGGCCCTCTTGTAGCAGCAACTAGGTCCAAATCATTCTGTTCTATTCCTGCTTCTACCAAAGCTTGAGCAATCACTGGGGCTATCAGGTCTACATGAGCTCTACTGGCTATTTCCGGAACTACCCCGCCGTATCTAGCGTGAATATCTACCTGACTACTTACGACAGAAGAAAGGACATATTTACCTTCTGCCACAACAGCAGCTGCAGTTTCATCACAAGATGTTTCAATGGCTAAAACAAGATTTTGGGTCATTACGAAACTCCTTGGATGTCGGACTCAAGAGCTAGTGAATTCTCAGCGTGCTGCAATTTTGTCAGAAAACTAGTTTTGGATAAACCATGAAGCCACATTATGAGGGCATCTTCACCGTTGCTTTGGTAATAACCACGTCTTATACCAACAGGAGCAAAGCCGAATTTTCTATAGAGAGCTTTAGCGGATTCGTTTGACGCTCTTACCTCAAGAGTGACCCCATCAATCTCTTTAGGCATTTGTATAAGTTTTTTTAATAATGCCTGAAGAAGAAAGCTAGCTACTCCCTGACTACGAAAGTCAGTTTTTGTGGCGATTGTCATGATATGAAAATCTTTCTCTATGACAAGTCCACCAACGTAGCCTATCAATTGCTCTTTCAAGGAAACAGCTAGGTAAACCCTATCTGAACGTGACAACTCTTTCTCCCACAATGTTCTTGTCCAAGCTTCTACGAACGACACTGCATCAATACTCATAATAGAATCTATGTCGGCTGGAATTAAAGCTCGGATATTAACCTGATCTATCTTCATTCAAATCGCCTTTGCTGCATATTTAGTTCAAGCGCATCTGGTTTTCTTAGATACAGGGGCTTTAACTCTGAAGGGTTGACAAAGTCCTCTCGTAAGGCCTTAGCGTGAGCTAACTGAACTAACGATGCTGCTGAAGGGTACGCCAATCCAGGTTCTGCAGCTTCAACTCTTTTCAAATCTGAAAAATGGTCAGCATAACGAAGCGCTCCATCGCCAACTAGTAGGGTTTCATTTTTCTGCGCTTGAAGTTCTGCTGATAGATCTTCTGGCGAACTAACGATTGGATCGGTAACTCTTTGAATTCCTGCAGGAACTTGCCTGTAACTGGCGTGAAAGATTTCCCCTCTGCGCGCATCTATTGCAGCAACAATTAGTTTTGGACAATGCCGAACAGGATAAGCAATTAAGTCAAGACTAGATACCCCAATCATGGGAATTCCTAGTCCAAAAGCAACTGAAATCGCCGCAGCAACTCCAACTCTGAGACCTGTATACAGACCGGGGCCTATATCCACAGCAACGACACTTATTTCATCAAGTTCAATACGAGCCTGTTTCCTGATAAAATCTATTTGCGGAGTCAGATTCTCAGCGTGTCGTTTACCGCGTGACGAATGTGCCGATGCAAGTACGCCTTCGTGTCCCCCAATTGCGCAACCAACCTGTGAGGTTGCGCTTTCTATACCTAATATTAACATGCTCAGTTTTCCCAATTCTTTAGGCTTTGCTGCAATTCAGTAATGCGCTCATTCCATTTCTGCCCAGATGGAGAAATATTAATAACTCTTTCGGAATCATTATCTCCATACTCTAAGTGTATTTCTAGATGCTCTTTAGGTAGAGCTGAGATAATTTGATCTCCCCACTCAATCAGCGTTACTGAATTACCTTCAAACAATTCTGGTAAAGCTAAGTCTCTTACTTCTTCTATTTGTTCTAAACGGTAAACATCTAGGTGATGCATTTGCATTTGACCTTTATATTCTCTGGCTAAAGTAAAAGTAGGACTAGTAATGGGCTCTTCAATACCGAGTGCTTTCCCAAAACCTTGAGCAAAAGCGGTCTTACCTGCCCCCAATCCACCAACAAGAAGAATTAAATCTCCGGCGGAGGTTAGCCCTGCTATTTGCGATGCGATTTTGTGGGTTTCTCTTAGAGATGCAGCTTTTAGTTTGATCACGCTTTTAGGTTAGTCCTTGAAAGCCAAAGAATTGTTTAAGAGATTAGTTAGTCAGTAAGAATTTTTAGAGATTCGCGACACTTCTTATCGCTGACTCAACTACAAGAGTTGTGAGCGCCCGGATAGTTCCAAGGTCCGAATCAACTTCTCCAGTAGCTGCAAAAATTACAGCATCTCCATCCGCACTAGTGTGTGAAGGAAATAGTGCGCGTGCATATCCATCATGAGCACTTTGACTAGCTAAGAAACACTCTTCTTTGTCGAGTTTCGCATTAGTAGCCACAACTCCTATTGTCGTGTTCTCGAAAGGACGTGTGGTAGGAAATACAAAATCACCTTTCTGCACTAAGTTAGAAACAGTTCCATCGTCAATATCTCCACTTGCATTCACTGCGATCAAACAAGCCACAACTAGTTCCCCTTCTCGGAGGACCTCCCCTCCGAGACCCCCGGTTTGGGCAAATTCTTTACCCCGCCACTTAGAGACTGTCGCACCAGTACCTGCACCTACTCTTCCCAAATCAGTTGTATCTGAAGCATTCTTTGCTGCTTCCTTCCCTTCTCCAGAGCTAGGTCTAACCTTCGCATCACCGACACCAAGGTCAAATAGAGAGAGACCAACAACTATAGGGACTCGACCATATCCTGTCTGAAACCCTATTCCTTCAGATTCCAAGTATTCCATTACACCTTCACAAGCTGCTAGGCCAAAAGCTGACCCCCCAGATAAGACAACGGCATTAACCTCGTCAACAAGTCGGCTGGGGTCCAAGAGTGAGAAGTCTCGTGTAGCGGGGGCCCCTCCACGTATTTCTCCTGAGGCTATAGTGTTCTCAGGAAAGAGAATAACCGTACAACCAGTAGCCGCTTTGTTATCAGACCATTGCCCTACTTTTATTCCTTTGATTTCAGTAAGCATTTACAAGCTCTCTTTACACATATCTTCTAGGGATTCGACTTTCTATCCCACAAATAATTTCATACGGGATTGTTCCAAGGAAATTTGCCCAATCCTCTGCTGTTATCTCGTTATCGCCTTGGGACCCAATCAAAACTACTTCGTCGCCAGATTGAATATTTAAATTGCCACAATCAACTAGAAATTGATCCATTGTGATATTTCCTACAATCGGTAATTTCTGCCCTTGAATTAATACTTTCCCTCCTAAATGCCCAGAGTTCCTTCTAAGGCCATCTGCATATCCCATTGGGACTGTAGCAATGCGTGTTGGTTTTGGTGATTTCCACGTTAATCCGTATGAAACTCCTTCATTTCCTAGAATGTTTTTAGCAAATGAAACCTCTGAACGAAGACTCAATGCGGGTTTAAGATTTATATCTAATAGATCTATATTGGTTGGTGGTATTCCATAGGTTGCTATCCCGCATCGGACCATATCATAATGCCCTTTATGATTGCTCACCGTTAGAGCAGAGTTAGCTGCGTGTCTGATCTTTATTGGAATACCAGCCTTTTCACATTCTTCTAAGACCTCATTAAAAGTCCGGAGTTGACTTTCAGTAAATGGATTGCTCGGATCATCAGCAACTGCGCAATGCGTCCATATCCCTTCAAGTGACAAAGAAGATCGATCGCTAATAGATTTAGCAAGTGTTAGCGCGAAATTCGGTTCAGCCCCCACTCTTCGCATTCCAGTATCAATTTTAAGATGAACATTCATAATTTCAGAATGCGAAGATGCCGCCGCAGACGCAGCCGCAATTCCCGCACCACTATAAACTGTTGGCACTAACCCGAATTCAACCACTTCTATCATCTCTGACGGTCGGGGTTCAGATAAAACGAGAATAGGAATATCTAGCCCAGCTTCACGCAATTCTTTGCCTTCTTCAACCAATGCGACAGCAAGCCAGTCTGCGCCCGCATCAACTGCAGCTCTCGCAACCGGTATCGCTCCATGCCCGTAAGCATCAGCTTTAACGACTGCACAGAAAAGTTTTGGAGAAACAAGTTTTTGCATTTCATGAATATTATGTTCAATCGCTGCCAAATTAATATCAGCCCATGTGGGTCTCATTTAACACCTCCGATATTGGCGTTAGAAGATCAGATGCAATCATTCCCATATCAGCACAACTTTTACTAGCCTCTCCATGCACCCAAGCTCCAATAGTTGCTGCATCAAATGGCTGAATGCCTTGTGCGAGTAAACCTCCGATGATTCCGCTCAATACATCCCCCGTCCCTGCAGTCGCAAGTCTTTGGTCTCCAGTATCAACAATCAAACATCGCCCGTCAGGATGTCCAATTATTGTTGCTGGCCCTTTAAGTAACAAAATTGAGTTCATCATTTGGGCTGCTACACGCACATCTTCAATTCGATCTTTCTTTGGCCGGTGCCCTGTAATGTACTCAAATTCTTGATCATGAGGAGTTAATACTATATTTGTTGCTCTCCTACTAGCTAAGTGTGGTTTCTGTCCGATAGCGAAAAGTGCATCTGCATCGAGGACTACCGGTAGATCTATACAGGAGATAGTTTTTAACATAGCAGCAATCGCTGCTTCCGTTCTTCCTACCCCTGGGCCCAGAACCATAGAATGAAATCGAGAAACCTCAGTCTGTGTAATATCCTTTTCCCAACCTATTGGTGAAATAGGGAATTGAACTACTTCAGAAAATGTCTGTGTCAATTCCCCAGGAACGCTCATTCTGACGTAGCCGCAACCTGTTCTTTGTGCCCCTTGGGAGGCTAGAGAAGGCGCCCCACCCATCCCAGGTGACCCGCCGATTATCCAACAAGCTGAAGACCACTTATGTTTTTCAATATTTTTTTCCGGCATCATCTCCAAAATATCAGCCCTCTCAACAACATGAGCTTTTGCAGTTGATACATCTAGTCCGATATCAACAACTGTAATTTTACCGCAATGTGCAGACCCTGGACTAAGTATGTGTCCTGGTTTCATAGCTTGGAACGTGATTGTTGCGTCGGCAATAACTGGTTTCCCTAATGCTTGGCCGGTTGTGCCGCAGATCCCGCTAGGAATATCAACTGCAAGGACAGGGTATGGAATTTGAGGCGCTTTATATTCTCTTTTCAAACCAGTTCCATAAGCAGCATCGATTACTAGATCGGATACAGGTATATCTGAGAGATCGTGTTCAGCAGTAAGGACTCTTACCTTTACCCCCCATCTAATTAAGTGTTCTGCTGCCGCTCGCCCATCCGCACCGTTATTACCTTTACCAGCGATAACAGCTACTCGCTTTCCGTATGTTCCTCTCATCATTTGCCTAGCGTGCCAGGCAATGGCTACTCCTGCGCGCTCTATCAAGTCTTCGATAGATTCGGGAGCCTTTTTATCTATATCGTTCATTTCTTTAGGCGTGACTACTGGAATCATGTGCTACCTCAATATAGAACTAGACAAGCTAGAGAATATTCCTGCATCTACGTTCTCCAAAATTCAGCTAACTTCTCGACTGGCTTTAGAAGTAGGTCTTCAACTTTGATAGTGGCAAGAATGTCAGATCGAAAGGTTGGTTCTGTTTCGGTAATATAATCTGAAATTCTCGTGTACTTTTGTTTGTATCCTTCAAGAACCTGCCTAGCTGCTTGCTCGGGGAGGTACTCACGCAATTGGACATGTATTAGAGTTAACCCCACTGACTGCTTATCTTTGACTTCAGGAATCACAATAATTGTTCGCCCATCATGTCGCCCTCTAGTGATCATGACATCTTGTTGAAGAGCAACAAGGTGCTTACTTCCTCTAAGTTTTGGATCTCTCTCAGTACGTGATGTTAGATCTCTTGCAATTCCGCCTTTTTCTAAAACATGAAGCTGGCTATTATCTTCTTTTGGGTTTCCTTCAATTCCATAACGAATAAAACCGAGAGTAGATTCGACTGCCATATCTAAAGAAGCGAGATTTCGAAGGTTTTGATAACTTATCCCCTCCCTAGGAATTCCTGATTTGATAACTTCGGATACTAGGTTTAGTTGGAGTAGCTCTTCGTCTGATCGGGAAATACCAACCGTCACAGTTTTCGCTTGATGTTTAATGGCATCTATTGGTCTAGTTAATTCTTCAATTCCTATAGTTAACGCAGCATTAAGATCTTCTAAGATGGTCGCGGGTGTACCAACTTTCCCGGAATCAATTTGATATGAATCCAAAGGAATCGTTCCTACTGAATACCTATATAAAATAGCTATTCGTGTAGCCGTGTCAGCTTCCATGCTTCCATTGTATGCACCGGATCTAAGGCCATCGAAATACCTATTTGAGACGTCCTCAAAAGTAGATTTTAAGGACTCCAATAGCTCCTGAGCCCCAATTTGTGGGTTTAATGACAGATGCTTTTCGATAGCAACACGAGTCTCGCGAAAAGGGTTTGCAAGAGCGTCTATCGAAAGAGCAGCTTCATAGCCAAATAAATGTCCGGCCATAGCTGACAAGATAAATGATAATTTCTGATCTGTAGGCGGGACTTGAATGACTCGATTTGCTGATGGGTATGCGCTGATATTATCGCTTATAACTATTGGAGCGGCTTTATGAGCTCTGTAGATTTCTACCTCTTTAGCAACGTCTGCCTGAGTCGAATCATGCAGGCCAGTGGCACATATTAATATCATTGGCTCTGCTGAGAGGTCAATATGTTTTTTATCCTCGGTAAAGTCCGCTGCTATTGATTTGTAGCAAAGTTCTGAGAGTTTGATTCTTATTTCTCTTGCAGCAATAATATTTGATCCGTTACCAACAATCGCCCAATACCTTCGAGATGGAGCTAACTCAATTGCAGCCTCGCGAATTTGTGGTTGCTGGAGTAGTACTTCTTTCATTTTCTCTGGAATTTCTAGTAGATCTGAAAGTAAATTGTTCCTTTTCGCTATTTCAGATGGTTCTTTTAGAGGGCCATTAGCTATGTCGGCAATAGCTATAGCTAAGAGAAAGCCTGCTGCCACTTGTGAATAGAATGCTTTAGTTGAAGCAACACTCATCTCAATATCTCTTCCATCAGATGTGTAGATGACACCTTCAGCTTTTTGTGCCAAATCGGAGTTCCTTCTATTGACAATAGAAATAACAGATGCTCCTCTAGCTCGGGCTAAATCTACAGTTCTATTTGTATCAGTGGTTGTTCCGGATTGACTTATTGCTATGACTAGGACATTAGACATGTCTACTTTTAGTCGAAATCCTGAAAGTTCAGTCGCAGGTAAATCTTCGGTCGGTATGTCTGTTTCTTCATTCAAATATCTTGATAGCGCTTGGCCAGCAATAGCCGCGGTTCCCTGACCTATTACATAAATTTTGTTAATTTTTGAATTAGCAAGTTTCTTTGATACTGAATGAGGGAATTCTTTTTCTGATAATTGCACCTTTAGTTCTGAATCAATCTGGAACAATTTCCCCCGCAATGTTTTCTGAAAAGACTGAGGTGCTTCATATATTTCTTTAAGTAGGAAGTGCGGAAAATCTCGTCTATCTATGTCACGGGTTGTAATTTCGGCCTGCTCTATTTCGCTTTCATCAATAGGTAATGGAGTCCCGTCATAAGCAATTCTTGTTATTCCCTCTAGCGTTCCGGCTTGCTGCATTGTAAGTGTCACTATTTCGCCCGGCCCTGAAACTGTACTTTTCCGAGCTTCTATTGATTCACCATTCAAACGGAGATATTGGTTTGTAGTTTCCACAAGTCCATAGGGTTCGCTTGCAACAATAAATGTATCTTCAGCAAATCCAACGTAAAGCCCTTGTCCGCTTCCGCGAAGCGACAAAGATAATTTGTTAGGTTCTATAGCAGTATTCGCTACAATTGCGACAGAGCCATTGAGGGATTGAACTGTTTCTCTAAATGCTTCATTGAGGTCGCTAGATGCTCCTCCTAGCTTTTGAAATTTTTGTGCTATTATTGCTGGGATAATTTTTGAGTCAGATGTAATTAGTTTAGGAATTTGTAGATTCTCTGATTTTTTTAAATCAGCAAAGTTATCAACATCTCCATTTGCTGCAGACACTATAAATGGGAATGTTGGTGTGTTCATCGTTTCAGAATTCATTGGGTGTGTATTCGGCTCTGAGACAATTCCAACACTGGCCCAACGTGAATGGCCTAGAACGATTACATTTGCAGATTCGGCTTGAAGGGCATGTTGGAGCAGATCATCAGATTTTATTAATTTCCTGAGAGCTTTCGTGTTGTCCCCTAGTTCTCCTATTTCTGACGCAATTTTATAGACGAAACTTAAACAACCATTTGCTTCTCTAACCGCGCCTGATCCATAATTTAGGTCTTTTGACCTTCTTACTATCGCTGATTTTATTGACACATCACTTAGGTCGAGATCGTGCCCCTGAATCATTATGTGTATACCAGCTGAGTCTCTACCTCTAACTTCGAGACGATCTATTCCTGCAAGCACTTCTTGAATTGATGTCAGAGCGTCAATTGAACTATCGCTGGGTTGACTATCAACAATGTCTCTAACCGCTAAAGCTACTTGAATACGGTCTTTGCTGATGTGCCAAAGAAGATCTTTTAAATCAATTATTATTTGATTAATCTGCTCTAACTGACCATCAAGATTTTCTGATGCCAGACTGATTTCATAATGCTCAAGTTCCGAGCGTATTTTTGTACATACTTCATCAAGGTATTCTCCAAATCCTGGGTCATGAATTAGACACTTAATACCTGGGACTCCAGAGAGTTCAGTTTTCAATATTAAAAATTTTTTAATTATATTTTCAATGCTTGACTGATCTAGAATGGGCTCCAGATCAACTAATCCGACAGTCTTTTCTATAGTAATTCGCGTAGGAGTGATGCGAGTTGTTCGTCTTCTAGCTATAGCGATAATCCCACACATATATCTAGTGTAGAGATTGATTTCACTCTTATCACTACAGGGGCTATTTGAGGGTTGTTTAAAAGTTCTTTGAGAATATTCTCTTAGCGGTTTCTTCTAATTCTTGAGCATATAAATCTACTTGCACCTGTTTACGAGCCTCAACCATTATTCGTAGAATAGGTTCAGTTCCTGATGCACGGACTAATACTCGCCCATCTTCCCCTAATGATTTTTCAACCTTTTTAATAGCCTGTTCCATTTCCTCTGGAACTCCTAGACCTAGCTTGGGAATTTGAACAGCTCGCAGACTTTGCGGGTATTTCTGCATAGCGGAGTCTGAAAGCTCTTTTACGCTTTTCTTTGTTCGCTTTACGATATCTAGAAGCTGAAGAGCTGTAAGGATCCCATCTCCAGTAGGTGAAAAGTCCGGAAAAATAATATGGCCGGATTGCTCACCACCTAATGACCAATTGTTCTTATGTAGTGCTTGGAGTATGTGCCTATCTCCTACCGGGGTAGTGTGGGTCCGTATCTCTGATTCTTTCATGGCAAGATGAAAACCAAAATTTGTCATAACTGTTACTGCGGTCGTATCACCGTTGAGTACATTTCGGTGTTTCATATCTTGAGCAAAAATTGCCAAGAGAGAGTCCCCATCGACCAACTCTCCAGTTTTATCAATAACTAGAGCCCTATCAGCATCTCCATCAAAAGCTACTCCAAGGTCAGCGTCGATTTCCTTAACTACACTTTGGAGAATAGCTGTATCAGTCGAACCAGATTTTAAGTTGATATTTTTCCCATCTGGTTCATCGTGAATTGAAATAACTTCTGCGCCTAAGTCCCTAAATAAATTCGGGGCAAAGAAACTTGCTGCTCCATTTGCCGAGTCAACTGCTATTCGAAGGCCATTTAAATTTGCGCTGATAATGCTATCTTTCAAATTAGATGTCCATGTACTTAAAAGATCTTCGCGCAAAGAGGAAATTTTCAGGCTTTCATTTGTCTCTAGAGCAGGTGTTTCTTTAGCAAGAATTGTTTCAATAGCTGACTGGTCTTTATCTGATAGCTTTTCACCTCCGGGGAGGAAAAATTTTAGACCATTGTATTCCGATAGATTGTGCGAAGCAGAAATAACTGCGCCACCAAATTTATAAGTTGAAGCAATATGTGCCACTGCTGGAGTGGGAGCAATACCTAAATATTCATAATGGGTATGTTCTTGCTTAAGGCCATTTACTAATGCTTCCGCCAAAATTGGTCCTGTTTCTCGGCCATCAATTGCAATAACAAATGTTTTTACGCCTATGACTTTTGCAGCTGCTGCCCCTAGCCTAGTCACCCATTCTGGCTGTAATTCTTTTAGAGCAAGCGCTCTTACACCATCAGTTCCAAATTTCAGTCCCATAAATCCCTGCATCCCAATGAGAATATTTTAGACGACTCACAAAGATTAAATTTATCACCCTGCATGAATAACAGATTGGATAACCGCAAGTTAGCGTTTTGAGAATTGCGGAGCTTTTCTTGCTTTTTTAAGGCCGTATTTCTTTGATTCTTTCTTTCGAGAGTCTCTAGTTAAGAAACCAGCTTTTTTAAGTAATTCGCGGTGATCTCCATCCAGATCAATTAAGGCTCGTGAGATTCCCAACCGGAATGCACCTGCTTGACCCGTAGATCCGCCTCCACCTATAGACGCATCAATATCATATGCTGTTTCGGTACTTGTAATTCGTAGTGGTTCTGTGATGATCATCCTGTGAGTATCAGAAGGAAAGAAATCCTCCAATTTTCTTCCATTTACAGTTAAATTTCCAGTGCCAGCTCGCACCCTTACGCGAGCTATTGCTCTTTTTCGTCGGCCGGTTGTTTGGACAAGAAGGTCAGACATACGTTCCTTAGGATTCTCTCGCTTGAGCATGTTTAATCTCTAACGGAATTGGTTTTTGTGCTTCGTGTGGATGCGTCGGCCCAGCATAAACCTGAAGTTTAGATAATTGCTGACGCCCAAGACGATTCTTAGGCAACATGCCCCGGATTGACTGCCGCACGATCTCGGCAGGTTTTTTAGCAAGTAACGTGGCATATGATTCAGACCTGATCCCTCCAGGGAAACCAGTATGATGATAAACCATTTTCTTTTCAGCTTTGCCACTTGTAAGAACGACTTTGTCAGCATTGACGACAATGACATGGTCTCCTGTATCAATATGCGGAGCGAAGGTAGGCTTATGTTTACCGCGAAGAATCTGAGCTACCTCAGTGGCCATTCGGCCAAGTATCAGACCTTCAGCATCAACTAGATGCCATGATCTTTCAATTTCTGATTTTTTGGGAGTATACGTAGCCACAATTTTCGTTCTTTTCAGTTTCTTCTATTTAATGATATCGGCCTTGAGCAACTATCCACGATACGGTAAAAGAACCTTCTAAACAACCAAAAACCGCTTCCATCGTAGATTTTTAATTATCTAATAAATTACATCCATCAGCGTTAGTCCTTGTGGCGGCGCAACTCTTCCAGCCGCATTCCTGTCTTTCTTTAAGAGAATGTTAGTTACTGAACTTATTTCTATTTTTCCTAAACCAACGTCAACTAGGGTTCCTGTAATAGAACGAACCATCTGATGGCAGAAAGAAGTGGCCTTTACCCAAATTTCAATAATATTTGATTCTGTAGCAACTACCTCCAAAGATAGAATTTCTCGAACGAGAGATGCTTCTGTTTTTAATCCATCCTTTTTTAGGATTCGTTTTCGACAGAACGAGCTAAAATCATGTTCACCAATTAAAGCGGAAGTAGCTTTCTGCATTGAAAAAATATCTAGCTCATTGTTGAGATGCCATACAAATCTTTGCAAAAGTGGATCAGGATAAAGTTGATTTAAAATTTGATATCGATACGTTCTACTTTTTGCCGAAAATCTAGCGTCAAAATTACTCCCAACTTCCTCTAAAGAGAGGATTCCCACAAATGGAGAACATAGTCGGTTTAAAGATTTTTGAATTTGGCTTTCATCGATCGGTTTAGCATCGAACGTAATAACTTGTCCTTGTGCGTGCACTCCGGCATCTGTACGTCCAGCACATGTTATTTTTATTTCCGATCTCAGAACCGTCTCTAATGAAGATTGAATGAGACCACCAACAGTTTCTACCCCTGGATTTGGTGCAAAACCATGAAAATTAGTGCCATCATATGAGACGCGTGCTTTATATCGTTTTGTTCCTTCAGAGAGTAGTGAAACCATTGAGCTTACTGTGTTCTAAAGGATTTTAAATCGTTCTGTTTTAACTCAGACAAGTTCAATTCTTGCCATCGGAGCATTATCACCATAGCGTGGACCGACTTTTAGAATTCGGGTGTAGCCACCTGGGCGGTCAGCATATCGTGGTCCCACATCTTCCATTAACTTGTCAGCAATTTCTTGATCTCGAAGAAAGGAAATAATTTGGCGATGATTATGCAATCCGCCCTTCTTAGCTTTAGTGATAATTTTCTCAGCAACAGGACGCATTGCTTTAGCTTTCGCCTCGGTGGTTACTATCGCTTCAGCAGCGATAAGAGAGGCAACTAGATTGCCCATTATTGCTTTTTGATGAGCTGAGCTACCACCAAAGCTCCGCCCTTTCTTAGGTCTTCCTGGCATGATCGTCCTAGTCTCTTAGTGCAAGCGTGAACCCGCGCTCGTCTAGTACATCAATAATTTCATCTAAAGATTTTTGCCCAAAATTAGTAATGGCTAAAAGGTCTGCCTCTGATTTTTGTAGCAATTCTCCTATCGTGTTTATTTGAGCACGTTTCAGACAATTATTCGGTCTTTCGGAAAGTTCAAGATCTTCAATGTTTAGCTCTAAGTCAGGAGAACCAGCTGTTCCAGTTACTACCTCTGTTAATTCAAGACCTTGTGGTTCTTCACTCCAATCGGCGACTAGTTGAACTAAGTTTCCAAGAGTTCCTCCTGCAGAAGCAAAAGCATCCCCCGGAGTCATTGAACCATCAGTTTCTATTTCAAGTAATAACGAGTCAAAATCATTTGATTGCTCAACACGTGTAGGTTCAACGGTGAAAGTTACCCGACGAACCGGCGAAAAGATTGAATCAATAGCTATCTGCGTTGTAATCGTATTTGAAGCTTTATTTCCTTCAGAAGATACATAGCCTCTACCTCGTTGCACTGTGACTTCCATACCAAGCTGGCCTGAACCACTGAGCGTCGCCAAAACTAGATCTTGATTATGTATTTCAGCATCGGCGTTGGGGATGAATTGGCCAGCGGTGACTTCACCTGCTCCGCTCGCTTCCAGACGAAGAACAACAGGGTCTTCACTTTGAGAACTTACTACTACGTCTTTGATATTGAGCAAAATATCTGGAACGTCTTCAATGACTCCTTCCATAACATCAAACTCATGTATTGCGTCATCAAATAATACATGCGTTATTGCTGCGCCTGGAATGTATGAAAGCAGCGTCCGACGAAGGGAGTTGCCTAGGGTGTGGCCGAATCCGGGTTCAAGTGGTGAGATCAGAAATCTCTGCTTGTTCCCTGACTCTTCATCATGGGCCTTGATTTCTGGTCGTTGTATCAAAAGCATTTTTTTTACCTCACAGGAATTTTGGTTGATTATTTACTTGCTGTAGAGCTCAACTATTAGTTGTTCTCGAATTGGAATATCGATTTGTTCACGAATTGGGAGTTCCCTAACCTTTGCTCCGAACCCATCACTTATCATGTCTATCCATGCTGGTGACTCTCGGTCCAAAACATCGTTGTTCCATTGGACCACTATCATCCCTTTAGCTTTATCGCGAAGCGTCACTTCATCGTCTTTTCTGAGACGATAGCTGGGGATATTTACACGTTGTCCATTAACAGAGAGATGTCCATGATTAACAAATTGTCTTGCTTGCGGACGGGTAGATGCCCAACCGGCTCTATAAACAAAATTGTCAAGACGTAGTTCAAGGTAACGAAGCATATTATCTCCGGTTACTCCATCGCGTCTGCTTGCTTCTTTAAAAATATTTCGGAATTGTCTTTCAGTTAAGCCATAAGTAAACCGAGCTTTTTGTTTCTCCTGCAACTGAATCAAATACTCTGATGAGTTTCCTCGTCGTCTTGTTCTTCCATGCTCACCTGGAGGGTATGGCCTTTTTTCTAATGCATCAGTTTCGCCTTTAGTACCCCAAATGTTAGTACCTAACCTCCGTGAAACTCGTGCTTTAGGCCCTGTGTAACGTGACATATCAGACCCTCCGACGCTTAACTACGGTGCAACCATTATGAGGAACAGGCGTTACATCTTTTATACCAGTTACTTCAATACCAGCAGTTTGCAGTGACCGTATCGCTGTTTCACGACCAGAACCAGGGCCTTTTACTTCAACATCGACTTTTCTAATCCCGTGCTCCATTGCTTTTTGAGCACATTCTTCGGCTGCTAGTTGCGCAGCAAACGGAGTACTTTTGCGGGAACCTTTAAATCCTACATTTCCTGCTGATGCCCAAGCAAGAACGTTACCTTTTTGGTCACTTATTGTGACAATTGTATTATTGAAGGAACTTTTGATGTGGGCTATACCATGAACGATATTTTTACGCTCACGTTTTTTAGTTCGTCGAGCCCCTGAATTTTGCGTTGCCATGATTACTTAAGCACTTTCTTCTTGCCAGCGATTGTTTTCTTTGGTCCTTTTCTAGTACGTGCATTGGTATGAGTTCGTTGTCCACGGACCGGAAGACCTTTTCGATGTCGAATACCTTGATAGCATCCGATTTCCATTTTTCTTTTAATATCCTGTGCTACTTCTCTACGTAAATCACCTTCAACACGCAAGTCGCCTTCAATATAGCTGCGCAATTTAGCGACTTCCTCGTCAGTTAAATTCATTACTCGAGTCTCTTCATCTATTTCTGTCGCTTCACAAACATGAGAAGCAAGAGTTCTACCGATCCCATAGATATAAGTAAGAGAAATAACTGCTCTCTTCTCTCGAGGGATATCTACTCCAGCTATACGTGCCATTACTAACCTTGCCTCTGCTTGTGTCGTGGATTTGAACAAATAACGCGTACAACGCCATGCCTACGAATTACACGACATTTGTCGCACATTCTTTTCACACTTGTTCGAACTTTCATTTTTACCTCTGGAACTGGACTACTTATACCTGTAGGTTATTCGACCTCGCTCAAGGTCATATGGGGTAAGTTCAACTTGAACTTTATCTCCTGGAAGAATTCGTATGTAATGCATTCTCATTTTTCCTGAGATATGAGCGAGAACTTTATGACCATTCTCGAGTTCGACGCGAAACATTGCATTAGGAAGCGGTTCTACAACCGTTCCTTCCATTACTATCGCATCTTCCTTTGATTTAGCCAGTGTCCATCTCCTTTTCGTACTTTTTTTAAGCTCTTCTAGCGCGCACTATTGCGCGCAAAGCCAAGAGGAAATCCTACCGCCAATAAAGGCACTCCCCAACCCAACATCCGTTTGATTAGCTTTATATTTCTTATCATTGAAGCTTATCTTCTATAGCGTTGGCGATTCGAGCATAAACTTCAGCTTCTGTTCCCTGACCATCGATTATGCAAAGTATTCCCTCTTCTGTGAACCAGTCAAGAAGAGGTGCTGTTTCAGCTTCGTAAAGTTCAAGTCTCTTTGCAATTGCTTCTTGAGTGTCATCTTCGCGGCCACGACTAACCATTCGCGAAGTAACTTCCTCTAGAGAAACTTCTAAGTTAATTACTATTTGTAAACTTTCATTTACAAGCTTTCTTAACTCAATTGCTTGTCCGACAGTTCGCGGATAGCCATCAAGCAAAAAACCCGATGATTGAACATCGTTTTTAGCTAGTCGCTCTTTTACAATTCCATTAATTACATCATCTGAAACTAGTCCGCCTGCATCCATGATCTCTTTAGCTTGTAGTCCTAATTCAGTTCCATCTTGCACAGCAGCTCGGAGCATATCGCCGGTAGAAATATGAATGATCCCGAATTGTTCGGCGATTCTTATAGCTTGGGTTCCTTTTCCTGAACCTTGGCGACCTAATATAACCATACCGATTGTCATGTTTGCCTTTCCAATAAAATTCTTTGACTTATTTGAGGAAACCTTCGTAGTTCCTCATCATTAGTTGACTGTCAATTTGTTTCATTGTTTCTAATGCAACACCAACCGCAATTAAGATTGAGATTCCGGCGAAAGAGACTTGCCCGACATTTCCCTGGTCGAGGACTTTAGCGAGAATAAAGGTCGGAGCTAAGGCAACAAGTGCTATAAAAATGGCGCCAGCTAGAGTGATACGATTCAGAATTTTACTAAGGTAACGTTCTGTTTGAGGCCCTGGCCGTATACCGGGGATGAATCCTCCTTGCTTTCGAATATTGTCAGCCTGTTTCACTGGATCAAAGGTTATAGCCGTATAGAAATATGAGAACCCAACAATAAGTAAGCCAAAAAACAGTAGATAAAAAGGGCTGTCGCTGACGACTAGATTGCTATCAATCCAGCTTTGAATTGACTCTCCCCAAGTTTTGTTAGCCGGATCGTTATCTGAAGGAAGCACCGAAACGAGCAGTTGAGGAAGATACAGAACGGAGCTTGCAAAAATAATTGGAATAACTCCTGATTGATTAACTTTTAGGGGGATGTAAGTGCTTTGACCACCATATTGTTTTCGACCGACAACTCTTTTAGCAAACTGAACTGGAATTCTCCGCTGACCTTGCTCTACGAAGACTATGCCGACCAGTAGTGCGGTAAATAGCAGAATTACTCCTATTAGCCCGCCCATGCCAGCATCAGTTTTGACTAGGGCTCCTTGATTAGGAAGAGAAGAAACAACTGATGCAAAGATAATCAGAGACATTCCGTTTCCTATACCCTTTTGACTGATTAACTCGCCCATCCACATTAGTAAAGCGGTTCCGGCTGTCAGTGTTAACACAACAAGTGCTACTCGCGGAGCAGTAAAGTTAGGCAAAAGGTCAAGCTGCGTTCCACTGCTTGGGCCGCTTCCAAAGCCGCCACCACCATTATGAAAGAGAAAGGCAAAGGCTGTTGATTGGATTAATGCAATCCCTATAGTCAAGTAACGAGTAGCTTGGGTGATCTTTCTTTGCCCAACCGCTCCCATTTGTTGCCATTGCTCAACCCTAGGAATTACAACGCCAAGGATCTGCATAATGATCGATGCCGTAATATATGGCATTATCCCAAGGGCGAAAATAGCAAACTGCGTTAATGCCCCTCCGGAGAAGAGTCTTAAGAAGGCTAATGCTCCACCGTTCTCATCAGTTGTTTCTTTTAGTAGTTGTATTGCATCAATATCAATACCAGGGGCTGGCACGAAACAGCCAACACGATAAATCGCGAGCATTCCTAAAGTGAAGAGAACCTTATTTCGTAAATCTTCAACTCGAAACATATTTAGAATGCTGGCTGCCATAAAAGTAATCCTACCTGATTAAGTATTCTGTCTCATCTGTTGGTAAGAGCATTTCCCTTTGCGGGCGGTCTTCCATCGCCCCAGGGCTTCGGTAGAATCGTAATTGACTCTCCCGCTGCCTTGATACTTTCCTCAGCTGACTTGGATATTGCATGCACTGAGACATCTACCTTGGAGCTGATATCTCCTCGCCCTAGGATTTTTACAAGAGCATTTTTCCCTACAAGACCCTTTCCATGGAGTATTTCTGGAGTTACTTCGTTTAGGCCAGTCTCCGAAATAGTATCGAGATTGATTACCTCATATTCGACCCTAAATGGATTATTGAAGCCACGAAGTTTTGGGAGCCTTAGATACAAGGGATTCTGTCCACCTTCAAAACCGACCCGAACTGTATTACGAGCCCGTTGTCCTTTAGAACCTCTACCTGCTGTTTTACCACCTTTGCCCCCAATACCGCGCGCAACTCGTTTTGATCGTTTATTGGAACCTTCAGGTGGCTGTAAATCATGAATTTTCATTTAAATTCCTCTCAAAATCTTTTTTAGGAAATCTCTTCCACAGTGATCAAGTGTGGGACGGTGTTGATCATTCCACGGATTTCTGGTTTATCCGGTAGGACATGGGATTTTCCAATACGGCCTAACCCTAAAGCACGTAAAGTACCCCTTTGCTTAGGTTTTGTGCCTATAGCTGAGCGGATTTGTGTAACTTTTAATTCCATAGTTAGCTCTTCTCCAACTCACGAACATTTCGTTCAGATTCTTTGTATGCGTCTAGCATCCCAGTAGGAACGAACTCTTCGGCTGCAAGACCTCGCAGTTTAGCAACCTCATCAGGACGCTGAAGATTTGCTAATCCGTCGATAGTAGCTCGAGCAACATTGATGTGGTTCGGAGATCCTAATGACTTACAAAGAACATCTCTAATTCCAGCCTCTTCCAGAATTATTCTGACTGCGCCTCCTGCAATCACACCAGTTCCAGGTGCGGCAGGTTTCAGAAGCACGCGACCTGCGCCATTTTCGCCGATAACGGGATGCGTTACAGTTGAACCAGCCATAGCCACTCTAAAAAGATTACGTTTCGCTTCTTCAGTTCCTTTTTGTATCGCTAATGGGACCTCTTTTGCTTTTCCATAGCCTAAGCCAACTCGTCCAGCCCCGTCACCGATGACTACTAAAGCTGTAAAGGAAAATCTTCTACCACCTTTAACAACTTTTGCAACTCTGTTGATATGTATAACCCGTGAGTCACGTAATTCTCCAGGCGCCTTCTCTTCGTTTGGTTCCATTAAAATTCCAATCCTGTTTCTCTTGCTGCTTCTGCTACTGCGGCGACTCTGCCATGGTACTTAAGACCACCACGGTCAAAAACGATGGAAGTAATCCCAGCTTCTTTAGCCCGTTCGCCAATTAATTGTCCGACTTTAGTAGCTGCGTCTTTGCTTCCTGTATTACCTGAGCGAATTTCTGCCTCTAAGCTAGAGGCAGCGACGATTGTATTCCCTTGCCCATCATCAATGATTTGTGCTGTAATGTGACGATTTGAACGAAATACAGCCAACCTAGGCCGCGAACTTGTGCCATTTATTTTTCGACGAAGTCGATTGTGACGACGAATTCTTCCTTGTCGTTTGTGTTTAGCTGCATCAACCATAAAACCCCTACTTTGCTGTCTTTCCGGCTTTTCGAATTATTCTTTCGCCGACATAACGAATTCCTTTACCTTTATATGGCTCAGGTTTTTTTAGAGCACGAATATCGGCTGCAACTTGGCCAACAACTTGTTTATCAATCCCGCTGATATTGATTTCTGTTTGCGATGGAACATTAAATTCAATTCCTTCCGGAGCAGAAAAATTAACAGGGTGACTAAAACCTAGTTGTAGTTCCAAGGCATTCTTACCTTTTGCCTGAGCGCGATAACCTACGCCAACAAGCTGTAGTTCTTTCTGATAACCGTCGGTAACGCCGATAACCATATTATTTATAAGAGAGCGAATAAGGCCGTGAAGGGCTTTTGTCTCTCTTAATTCATTTGATCGGGACACGACAAGTACTTCATCTTGCTTTTCAAGACTAATTCCTTCCGGAATTTCTTGAGTCAGAGAACCTTTAGGGCCCTTAACTTCTACTGTTGATTCACTAATTGAAATTTCAATACCTGATTTTATTTCAATTGGGGTTTTTCCTATACGAGACATTATCGTTCCTTCTTTACCAGACGTAGCACACTATTTCGCCACCCATTCGGCGTTTGCGTGCTTCTCTATCACTCATTAACCCTTGGCTAGTAGAAACAACTGCCACTCCCAGTCCTCCTAATACTCTCGGAATTTCATTTGACTTTGTATAAACTCTAAGCCCTGGTTTTGAGACTCGCTTGATTCCAGAAATAACCCTAGATCTTGAAGGAGAGTATTTCATTTCAATAGTTAATGTCTTACCAGGTAATTCTTCATTATCAGAGACATTAAAATTATTAATGTATCCCTCTTTATGAAGAAGAACGGCCAATGATTCTTTGAGTTTTGATGAAGGCATGGCCACATCATCATGCATTGCGGTGTTGGCATTGCGAATTCTAGTTAGCATGTCTGCTACGGGATCTGTCATTGTCATTTACCAGTTACCTCCTACCAGCTTGCCTTTGTTACACCAGGAAGATCTCCAGCATGAGCAAGTTCACGCAGGCAAACTCTACAAAGTCCAAATTTTCGATAAACGGACCTTGGTCGACCGCACCGGCGGCACCGAGTGTAAGCCCTTACTTTGTACTTGGGTGTTTTACGTTGTTTATTTACGAGAGCTTTTTTAGCCATATTTAGTTCTGTCCTTCTATTCGAAATGGGAATGCAAACGCACCAAGAAGTGCGCGGCCCTCTTCATCAGTTTTTGCAGTAGTAACTATTGTGATATCCATACCCCGCGTGGCATCAATCTTGTCGTAATTGATTTCTGGAAAGATAAGTTGTTCTGTTACTCCAAAGGTGTAGTTACCATTACCATCAAATGATTTTGGTGAGAGTCCTCTAAAGTCTCGGACACGAGGGATAGCGAGATTTATAAGTCGATCAAAAAATTCATACATTCGATCTCCCCGAAGCGTAACTTTCGCTCCTATAGCATTACCTTCTCGAAGTTTGAATCCAGCGATTGATTTTTTAGCTCGGGTCAACATAGGTTTCTGTCCTGTTATGACACTTAGGTCAGATATAGCACCTTCAAGAAGTGCTGATCTTGTTACTGCTTCTCCTACCCCCATATTCACTACGATTTTAGTTATTTGAGGAACTTCCATAATGTTTGATTTGTTAAGCGTGTCCTTTAGGTGAAGTCGTATTTCATTCACATATTGTTCTTTAAGACGAGGAATTAGTGTTGTCGTCATTAGAGATCAGCTCCTGTTCTTTTACATATCCTGACTTTCGTCCCATTGGCATCAAATCGGTACCCGACTCGAGTTGGTTTTCCATCCTCAGGGCTAACAATTGCGACATTGGAAATGTCAAAAGGCATTTCTTTATCAATAATTCCACCCTGCATCGTTTCACGAGTTGGTCTTTGGTGTTTCTTTGAAATATTCACCCCTGTGACGATAAGCCTTCCTTCCTTAGGAAATAGAAAAGCAACCTCACCCTCTTTCCCGCGATCTTTGCCAGAAAGAACTACTACTTTGTCTCCTTTACGAATTTTCATTACAGAACCTCCGGAGCTAGTGAAACGATTCTCATAAATTGTTTATCGCGAAGTTCACGACCTACTGGGCCAAAGATACGAGTTCCGCGTGGTTGACGGGCTTCGTTAATTAGAACCGCAGCATTCTCATCAAATCGGATATATGAGCCATCAACTCTTCTATTTTCTTTTTTAGTTCTGACTACTACACACTTCACCACATCACCTTTTTTAACTTGAGCACCTGGGATGGCATCTTTTACAGTCGCTACGAATACATCTCCTATAGTTCCATAACGCCTCTTAGACCCACCTAGGACTTTGATAACTAAAACTTCTTTGGCTCCTGAGTTGTCAGCAATTTTCAAACGTGATTCTTGTTGTATCATCGAGCACGCTCCAGAATTTCAACAAGTCGCCATCTTTTCCTCTTAGATAGTGGACGAGTTTCCTGAATGCGTACTCTGTCTCCAACGTTAAGATCATTTTCACCGTCGTGAACAAAAAGTTTTTTTGTCCTCTGTACTGTCTTGTTATAACGTCGATGCCGGACGCGGTCAACGATAGCAACCACAGCTGTTTTCTCCATGCCAGTAGAGACAACGACACCTTCACGTACTTTTCGGGGGTTTTCCCTATTTTGGGTTTCTTCACTCATCTGTTTCCTCCAATGCTTCAGCTGCAGCTATTTCTCGGGCCCGTAGTTCTGTCATAGCTCTAGCTACTTCTTTTTTAACTTGCTTTATTCGGCTGTAGTTATCCAACTGTCCAGTAACAAGTTGAAAACGTAGGTTGAAAAGTTCTTCTTTCGAATCATTAAGTGTTTCTAACAAATCTCCATCAGTTATATCTCTAAGATTTTTTGCCATTAGAAACCTTCTTTTCTGCTAACAAATTTTGCTTTTATTGGTAGCTTTTGAATAGCCCGATCAATAGCTTCTTTAGCTACTGTTTCATCGTTGTATGAGAGTTCAAATAAGACACGACCGGGACGGACAACAGCTACCCATCTTTCAGGGTTTCCTTTACCAGAACCCATTCTTGTTTCAGCCGGTTTTTCTGTAACTGGTTTATCCGGAAATATATTAATCCATACTTTTCCGCCTCGTTTAATGTGGCGTGTCATTGCGATACGAGCCGCTTCGATTTGTCGTGCTGTTATCCACCCTGGTTCTAAAGCTTGAATTCCAAAATCACCAAAGGTGACCTCATTCCCACCTTTAGAGTTACCTTTCATGCGTCCCCGCTGGTGTTTCCGGTGAGCAACTTTTCGCGGCATCAACATTAGTCTGCCTCCCCGGGTCTAAAGATTGGAGTTTGATTTTTTGAGTTAGTCAAATTTGCTATTTGCTCTTCTTCGTCAAGAAGTTTCTCAAATTCAGGGTCTGCTTCTTGAACTAGTGGAGTGAGCTCTTCATTTTCTTCTTCAGGAGATTCAGTAGAGCCTTTGATTCGAGCAGAAGAAGAAGATACTACTTGCTTACCTTGACTTGGTCCTGATGTTTCACCAACAGCCATAGCTGCTTCTTTAGCTATTTTCTCTTCTACTTGAACTTTATATGGAAGGATATCGCCTCTATAGATCCATACTTTCACGCCTATTCTTCCGTAGGTTGTATGAGCTTCCCGAAAGCCATAATCAATATCTGCTCGGAGTGTATGTAAAGGAACACGTCCTTCCCTATACCACTCTGAACGTGACATTTCAGCCCCACCTAAACGTCCAGAGCATTGAACTCTGATACCGAGCGCTCCAGCCTTCTGAGCATTTTGCACGGCTCTTTTCATCGCTCTTCTAAATGCAACTCGTCCGGCTAATTGATCGGCAACTCCTTGCGCAATTAGAGCAGCGTCAAGCTCTGGCTGTTTTATTTCTTGAATATTTAATTGGACTTTTGGGTTACCAGTAATTTCCGTAAGCCCTTTTCGTAATCGATCTGCTTCAGCACCTTTTCTGCCAATTACGATACCTGGCCGAGCAGTGTGGACATCAATTCGTAATCGGTCCCTAGTTCTTTCAACTTCAACACGTGAGATGGCTGCATGAGGTAGCTCGGTCATGAGGAAATTACGCACTTCCCAATCCTCTATAACAAAATCTGCATATTCACGATCAGCGAACCAGCGTGATTTCCAGTCTGTTGTGATACCTAGACGAAAACCATAGGGATTAACTTTTTGACCCATTATGCATTCTCCTCGTCGTTACCATCATCATGTTGTTCCATTTCACTCTCTTCTGTAGTTTCTTCTGAACCTTTTTGCATACTATTTGGGAGTCTAAACCCTGCATTCTCTGCCGTTTCAGAATTTGTAAACCAAACATCTGCTTTCGTTCTACCGTAAAATGAGGACTCTTCTGGATGGTAAATCTTTGTTGAAGTTTTTCCTTTAATAATGTACTCAGACCCAGGGGCGGAGCCATCTTCAAGTGCAGTAGCTGAACCTTCACCAAATGGTCCCGAGTCTGGTTCATTAGTTTCGATATTTTCTGCCTCTACTTCTTCGGCCGTTACTTCTTCGGCCGCTACTTCTTCTGCCTCTACTTCTTCTGCCTCTACTTCTTCGGCCGCTACTTCTTCTTCAGAATGTGTTTCTTTTGATTTTTGCACCCTACGTTTTCTGGATTCAGAAGCACTTTCTTGACTGCCTGATCCCTTTAGAGAGGATTGTTCTCGCATAGCTTCTAATTCTTCTGGGGTATATCGGCTGAGGATTATTGTGATATGACAGGTTCTTTTTCGAATTCTCGTTGCTCTCCCTCGCGCTCTTGGCCGCCAGCGTTTTAAGGTAGGTCCTTCATCTGCATAGCACGCTGAGACATATAACTCTTCAGAGGAAATATTGTCATTGTTCTCTGCATTTGCTGCTGCGGAGTTAAGACATTTCTGAACCGTATCGCTGATTCTTCGCTCAGAAAACATCAAGATATCTGTTGCTTCAGAAAAGGATTTTGTTCGAATTAAATTTAAGACTTCTCTAACTTTGTATGCTGAAGATCGCACATATTTAATTTGGGCACGCGTTCCTGGACGTTCGTTGGTCTTAGTTGCTGTCATTTCTAGCGAACTCCTCGTTCTTGACCTGCATGGAATTTAAATGTTCTGGTTGGAGCAAATTCTCCGAGCTTATGCCCCACCATTGTTTCAGTTACATAAACAGGCACGTGCTTTCTTCCATCATGTACAGCAACGGTATGCCCGATCATGTCCGGGATTATTGTTGATCGCCTTGACCATGTTTTAATAACTTCTTTTGAGCCAGACGAATTTAGAGCATCAATCTTTTTTAGAAGATGTGCATCGACGAATGGACCTTTTTTCAGACTTCTTGGCATTTCAATTCCTTTATCGGCGTGAGCCTCTTGTTCGGCGGCGACGGACTATTAATTGTTGAGACTGTTTCTTTTTGCTGCGAGTTCTTGCTTCTGGTTTACCCCATGGTGAAACAGGATGACGACCACCAGATGTTTTCCCCTCACCACCACCGTGCGGATGATCCACTGGGTTCATTGCCACACCACGAGTTTGGGGTCTTTTCCCTTTCCAGCGATTTCGTCCAGCTTTACCAATTTTAACCAATTCGTGTTCTGAGTTTCCAACTGATCCGACAGTTGCCATAGCATCAATCGGAACTCTTCTCATTTCGGTGCTAGGAAGTCGCAAGGTGGCATAACTACCTTCTTTAGCTACAAGTTGCACGCTAGAACCAGCACTTCGAGCAATCTTCGCTCCACCGCCAGGTCGAAGCTCTATATTATGGACCACGGTTCCCACTGGTATATAGCGAAGAGGTAATGCATTGCCGATACGGATCTCTGATCCCTGCCCAGATTGAATTACTTCTCCAACTGATAACGCATTGGGAGCGAGGATATACCTTTTCTCACCATCATGATAATGAAGAAGAGCTATACGGCAAGTTCTGTTTGGGTCGTATTCAATTGAAGCAACAGTTGCAGGTACTCCTGTCTTGTCTCTTCGAAAATCAATTTGTCTATAGAGTTGTTTGTGCCCACCACCTCTATGACGAGAAGTCTTACGTCCATAGTTATTCCGTCCACCAGTTTTTGATTTGCTTGAAGTAAGTGACTTTTCAGGAATGCTTTTAGTTATCTCTGAAAAATCAGCTTGAGTTTGGAATCTTCTTCCGGGACTTGTTGGTTTTCGTCTTCTAATAGCCATTACATTCCCCTAGACATCGAATAATTCAATTGAGTCACCCTCGGCGACAGTTACAAGAGCTCTTTTTTGATCTGATCTTTTACCGTAAGAAAAGTTTTTTCGATTTCTCTTTCGCTTACCTTTTCGATTTAAAGTATTCACTTTGGTAACTCGAACACCGAATATCTGTTCTACTGCCTCACGAATTTGAGGTTTAGTGGCATCAGGGTGAACTTCAAATGTGTAAACATTTTGTTCTATCAAAACATATGATTTTTCGCTGACAATTGGCTTCCTAAGGATATCTCTACCGTCTATCATTCGTTTTCCTTATTATCCATTGAGTTTGTTTCGGTAGTTTTTGCAAATATTGGAAGATTATCTTTCGTGAACACAACATAGTCACTTACTAAAATGTCAAAAACGTTAAGCTGTCCAACTGGTAACACATGAACATTTGGAAGATTCCGGAAGCTCTTTTCAGTATTTGTATCGTTAGCATCTATTACGAGAAGAACTTTACCAGTCGCTCCGATAGCATTAAGCACAGTCTGAGCCCTACTAGTACTTGGAGATTCAAAATCCCATGTATCAACAATCAGGATATTATCTGATGCTGCTCTATCTGAAAGAGCTGAGAATAGCGCTAGTCGTTTCATTTTCTTTGGTGTTTTCTGGGCATAGTTACGAGGTTTGGGCCCCATAGCAACCCCACCACCTCGCCAATGGGGCATATTTGATGATCCTGCTCTGGCTCTTCCTGTTCCCTTTTGTTTCCAAGGCTTAGCTGCGCCACCTCTAATTTCTGCTCGGGTTTTTGTGTTATGGGTACCGGAACGTTTTGCAGCTAGTTGGCCCGTCACTACTTGATGCATTACTGGGATATTTGGTTCTATACCAAAAATAGATTCATCTAGGTCAATAGATCCAGCTTTTGCACCATCTGATTTTACAATATCGACTTTGCTCATTGGTTATCTCCTGAGCTAACCGGAACCTTAACTGCATTTCTAATTACAACAGTTGCTCCACGTGGTCCCGGCACAGAACCTTTGATAAGAATCGTTTCGCCTTCTAAATCAGATCGAACAACCGTTAAATTCATAATCGTGGTCTTTTGCGATCCCATACGGCCCGGCATTTTTTTACCCTGGAAAACTCTTGAAGGTGTAGCACATTGCCCTATCGCCCCAGGTTTACGATGTACTTTGTGAGCTCCGTGGCTAGCTCGCTGTCCAGCAAAACCATGGCGTTTCATTACGCCAGCAAAACCTTTACCTTTACTGACAGCAGAAACATCAACAATATCCCCTTCATTGAAGAGGTCAACTGCGATTTCTTGTCCGATTTCATAACCATCTGTATTCTCAACGCGGAGTTCAATAAGTTGTTTTCCTGGTTCAACACCAGCTTTATCGAAATGACCCAATTGTGGTTGATTGAGATTTTTTTCGGCTACGGTTCCTTGCGTTACTTGCAGAGCACTGTACCCATCACGATCTTGAGTTTTGATCTGGACAACACGACAAGGAGGTACCTGAACGACCGTCACTGGAATAACACGGTTATCTTCATCCCATATTTGTGTCATGCCGACTTTTTTCCCGACAATTGCTTTTCCCGCCATGAGGGAACCTCAATCTTTCATATCTTTCGTTCTTTTATTTGGTTCTAATTTGAATAGAAACTAGAAATTTATTTCGCCAGATAGTTCCAATTTAATTTTTGGCTTTTCTGGACATTTACGTACAGGTACTCATACCGCACGAGGGTCAAGCATACCGAGATTTACAGCTATGCCCAACCCTTCTGCATAAATGAAATTTGTTTGTATTGAGTTTTAGAATAAAGAATCGCTTGATTTTTGGAAGAAATTATTTCCAACTTAGTCTTAATTAGGATTGCTGAATTTTTATCTCAATGTCTACGCCGGCTGGCAAGTCTAGTCTTTGAAGTGAATCCACTGTTTTGGCAGAAGGATCCAAAATATCAAGTAGCCGTTTATGAATTCTCATCTCAAAATGTTCACGAGAATCCTTATATTTATGCGGGGATCGTATAACAGTAAACCTGTGTTTGTCAGTTGGAAGTGGGATTGGACCGCGAATATTCGCATCTGTTCTTCGAACTGTTTCAACAATTTTTCTAGTTGACTGATCAATAACCTCATGATCGTAGGCTTTCAATCGAATTCTGATTTTTTGTCCTGCAGCCATGAAGAATTAGCCTATTCGGTGATCTTTGTTACTGCGCCGGCACCAACGGTTCGGCCACCTTCGCGAATAGCGAAGCGAAGACCTTCATCCATGGCAATTGGAGCAATTAGCTCAACTTCCATTTTTGTGTTGTCTCCAGGCATACACATTTCAGTTCCATCGGGTAAATTGATTGTTCCAGTTACATCTGTAGTTCTGAAATAGAATTGTGGTCGGTAATTTGAGAAAAACGGTTTATGACGCCCACCTTCTTCTTTTGACAGTACATAAACTTCTGCTTCAAATTTTGTATGTGGCGTAATGCTTCCTGGTGCAGCAAGAACCTGTCCTCGACTTACTTCTTCCTTGTCAATTCCCCGAAGAAGAGCACCGATATTATCTCCGGCTTGTCCTTCGTCAAGTAATTTACGGAACATTTCAACTCCGGTACAGGTTGTCGTTTGTGTTTCTTTAATACCAATGATTTCAATATCATCTCCGGTATGCACGACACCTTGTTCTATTTTCCCAGTTACTACTGTGCCTCGACCAGTAATTGAGAATACATCTTCAATAGGCATTAGGAATGGTTTATCTACGTCACGGTCTGGCAGAGGAATATATTCATCAACTTGACTCATGAGCTCCAGAATCTGATTCGCAGCATCAGCATCGCCCTCGAGAGCTTTTAGAGCGGATACTGGGTATATCGGAGTGTCATCACCTGGGAAATCATATTCATCAAGAAGTTCACGAACTTCCATCTCCACTAGTTCAAGAAGCTCTTCATCATCGACCATGTCAACTTTGTTAAGAGCCACAATAATTTTTGGCACACCAACTTGGCGAGCTAGAAGAACGTGTTCCCGTGTTTGTGGCATCGGTCCATCAGCAGCTGAAACAACTAGTATTGCTCCGTCAACTTGTGCTGCACCAGTAATCATGTTTTTGATGTAATCGGCATGTCCCGGCATATCTACGTGAGCATAATGACGATTATCTGTTTCGTACTCAACGTGGGCTACGTTAATAGTGATACCACGTTCACGCTCTTCCGGCGCCTTATCAATATTTTCAAACTCTGTGAATGAGCTACCTTCTACATTTTCGCTGAGTACCTTTGTGATAGCAGCAGTTAATGTTGTCTTTCCATGGTCAATATGACCCATGGTTCCCACGTTTACGTGAGGTTTGTTTCGCTCGAACGTCTCCTTGGACATTTTTTGCCTCAATTATCTTTCTCTTACCCGGTTGCTTCCGGTTTATTTGTTTACATTATCTTTGTAGTTCGCCAGCAACACTTAGCTGAAAAACTGCACTAGACCATCTTACGGCCAAGAATCGAAACTCACTCACCTCTAAGACGAGTAACTACCTCTTCTTGAACATTTGCTGGCATTTGTTGATAGGAGTCAAACTGCATTGTGTAGTTCGCCCTACCTGATGACATGGTACGCAGGTCTCCTACGTAGCCAAACATTTCTGATAAAGGAACCACAGCATTGACAACTTGGTTGTTTCCTCTCTGTTCGGTTCCTTGGACTTGTCCCCTCCGGCTATTTAAATCTCCAACGACTCCCCCAAGATAATCATCTGGGGTGACAACTTCAACAGCCATAATAGGTTCAAGTAATGCGGGCTTCGCTTTTCTTGCAGCTTCTTTAAATGCCATAGTCCCCGCAATTTTGAATGCCATATCTGATGAATCAACGTCATGAAACTTTCCATCATTGAGTTCAACGTGAATATCAACGACAGGAAATCCAGCTAAAACTCCAGATGTCATTGCTTCTTTGATGCCGGCATCAACAGCAGGTATGTATTCCTTTGGTATGCGACCTCCAGAGATATTATCCTCAAAAGAGTACCCTTCTCCTGGTTTCGCTGGTGATACATCAATCTCTACCTCTGCGAATTGACCAGAACCACCAGTTTGTTTCTTATGAGTGTAGGTATTCGTAACAGGCTTTGTAATTGTTTCGCGATATGCAACTTGTGGCTTTCCAACTGTTGCATCAACATTGAATTCTCGAAGCATCCGATCTACAAGTACTTCCAAGTGAAGTTCTCCCATACCGGAAAGGATCGTTTGAGCGGTTTCCTGATCGGTTTGGACTCTGAAGGTTGGATCTTCTTGAGAAAGAGCCATTAACGCTTTTGAAAGTTTTTCCTGATCCGCCTTAGATTTAGGTTCGACTGCCACATCAATAACAGGATCTGGGAAAGTCATTTCTTCAAGAATTACAGGATTATCTATAGCAACTAATGAATCGCCAGTTCTTACATCCTTTATTCCGATAGCTGCCATTATGTCTCCGGCATACACGGCATCAACATCTTCACGGTCATTTGCGTGCATCTCTAAAATTCTTCCTATGCGTTCTTTATTGCCTGTTCGACTGTTGAGAATTTGAGATCCTTTTTCAAGAGACCCAGAATAGACGCGGAAAAAAGCTAACCTACCAACATGTGGATCTGTCATAATTTTAAAAGCAAGGGCAGCGAAAGGTTCATCATCGGAAGGTTTTCGGGTCACTTCTTCATTACCCTTCAAGCTTTGCCCAATTATTTCTGGAATGTCTAGTGGAGAAGGCAGATAATCCACTACGGCATCTAATAATGGTTGAACCCCTTTATTTTTGAAAGCTGTTCCATTTAGAATTGGCACTAAATTATGGTTTAGAGTTCCTTCACGAATAGCGCGTTTAAGGTCGTCAATACTTATTTCTTCTTCTTCGAGGTATTTCTCCATAATTGTCTCATCAAATTCGGAAAGTTTATCGAGCATTAATTCTCGGTACTCATCTGCTTGTTCTTCATATTCTTCTGGAATATCAACTTCATCCCAAGAAGCACCTAAATCTTCACCTTGCCAAATAAGCGCTTTCATAGAAAGAAGATCGATAACTCCTTGGTATTCGGATTCTGCACCTATCGGAAGTTGAACGACAACAAAATTGTCAGTTAGTCTTTCTTTAATAGTGTCTAGAACAAAGAAGAAGTCCGCTCCTGTTCGGTCCATCTTATTCACAAAGCACATTCTAGGAACGCTATATTTTTCAGCTTGGCGCCAAACGGTTTCTGATTGTGGTTCTACTCCTGCGACACCATCAAATACTGCGACAGTTCCATCTAGAACACGCAAAGACCTTTCAACTTCTACAGTAAAATCAACGTGGCCAGGGGTGTCAATAATATTTATACGGTGATCATCCCAGTAGCAAGTTGTTGCTGCAGAAGTAATAGTAATTCCGCGTTCCTGCTCTTGTTCCATCCAATCCATGGTGGCAGCACCATCATGGACTTCTCCTATTTTGTAGGAGCGACCCGTGTAATAAAGGATACGTTCAGTTGTTGTAGTTTTTCCAGCATCGATGTGAGCCATAATGCCGATATTTCTTGTTTTCTCTAAAGGATGACGTGCCATAACTTTATTCTTTCATTTCCTTGTCTTACTTATACGTGTCGGCTGTTAACTAACCCAGTGACAATTGTAGATTCTTCTTACCAGCGATAGTGCGCAAAGGCCTTGTTAGCTTCTGCCATTTTATGAGTATCTTCTCTACGTTTCGCTGTAGCGCCTATTCCATTGGATGCGTCAAGCAATTCATTAGCTAATCGCTCTGACATAGTCCTTTCTCTTCTATCTCGAGCAAAGCTAACCAGCCAGCGAATAGCTAGTGTCGTAGCTCTTCGTGGCCTCACTTCAACTGGTACCTGATAGGTTGCTCCACCGACTCTTCGGCTTCGTACTTCTAGTTGTGGACGGACATTTTCAATTGCGCGTTTCAGTGTATCTATTGGGTCTGAACCAGTCTTTTCTTCAATTGAGGTCAGTGCATCGTAGACAATTTTTTCAGCTATCGACCGTTTCCCACTTTGTAGAATCTTATTGACCAGTTGTGTGACTAATACAGATTTATATATCGGATCTGGTTGAAGGTAACGGCGAGCTGGTGGTCCTTTACGAGGCATAATTATTCCCTAATCCTTCTTGGCGCCATAACGGCTTCGAGATTGTTTACGGTCACGAACTGACGCAGTATCTAAAGTCCCACGAACAACTTTGTAGCGGACGCCGGGAAGATCTTTAACACGTCCACCTCTAACCAAAACAATGGAGTGCTCCTGTAGATTATGCCCTTCGCCAGGTATGTAGGCTGTAATTTCAACACCACTTGTTAAACGAACTCGAGCAACTTTACGAAGTGCTGAATTTGGTTTTTTAGGGGTAGCAGTATAAACACGCGTGCAAACACCCCTTCTCTGAGGAGCACCTTTTAATGCTGGGGTCTTTTCCTTACGGAACTTAGACTCTCTTCCTTTACGAACAAGTTGTTGTATGGTTGGCAATTTTTTCTCCGGCGAACTTTCGTCCGCTATGTTTAATTTGGTTTTAGAATCAGCATTCAAGCCTAGGGGGTCTTTGCAAAAGGTCCACACTAAATAGCAAATCTTATTTAAGATTCATCCCATAAATAATATCGTTTTGGAATCCAATCAAACAATAAAATACCTTAACCTATGACTTCTTCGGTAGCTTCAATCTCAGAATCTTCTTCCGGTTCCTGAAAGACATCCTGCTGCGCCATCCAGTCAGCCAGATCTTCGCCCTCTTCATCTGATGAATAGAATTCCATAGGCCTATAATCTGGAGTTTCTACTGAAAAGTCTCGGTAGTTTGTCAAACCTGTTCCAGCAGGGATGAGCTTTCCAATAATTATATTTTCCTTAAGGCCTATAAGGTCATCTGATTTAGATTCAATCGCAGCTTCAGTAAGGACTCTGGTTGTTTCTTGGAAAGAAGCAGCGGAAAGCCACGAATCAGTAGCTAGAGAAGCTTTCGTTATACCCATTAGTTGTGGTCTTGCTTTCGCTGGCTCTTTTCCTTCCTCCACTAGCTTCCTGTTAGCTTCAACATATACTCGACCATCGATACTTTCACCTGGTAAGAAACTTGAATCTCCTGCATCGTGGACAAGAACACGTCGGGTCATCTGTCTAACAATTAGTTCTATGTGCTTATCATGGATAGACACACCTTGATCTCTATAAACGCCCTGAACTTGTTCAACTAAATACCGTTGAGTTTCACGCATACCCCGAATCTCTAGGAGTTCTTTAGGGTCACGCGGACCTTCAATGATTGGGTCGCCGGCCGTGATTTCTTGACCATCTTTTACTTCCAAGCGAGCTTCCATAGCTATTTTGTCATAGACATCTTCTTCG
>MDSW01104800.1_pt1 | contig 32937 bp, 21 predicted proteins | sample 811171 | NCBI WGS metagenome assembly MDSW01 (sample SAMN05326641, study PRJNA326480) | marine metagenome | isolation source: seawater | place: Atlantic Ocean: North West | collected 2012 | reverse complement strand
GCACGGCGTTCGTTGAAATATTGTGGGCCCCCTCCCCCGCTCGCGCCTGAGGCGCCGGCGCGGCCGGAGCGCGCGCCGGCGGCGGTGCCGGCGGCGCCCTCGCGCCCTCCGCCTTCACCGCCGCCGCCGCCCTCGCGGCCGCCTCCATGCGCGCGTCTCGCGCGGCGCCCGCTTCCGTCGCCCCAGCCTCGCGTCGCACGCGCTCGATCACCGCTCGCGCGTCCACCTTCTTCCCGAGCTTCACCCACGAGACGTCTTCCATGACCATGATGTCGTCGCTGTCGCTGTCGCTGTCGCTCATGACCTCGACGTCGTCCGGGGCGCCGTTCGCGGTCATCCCGGAGGGTCGCCTCGCCGCGGCGAGGGGCGCCCAGATCTGCCCAGATCTGGGAACAAACGAGGTTGACATTCATCAGTTTCGACGACGCGACGCGACGCGACGGGACCATCACAACGAGGAACGCGGCGTCGGGGACGCATGGCGACGCGGATGGGCGCGCCGCACGCGCGCGGGATGGCGTCGATGCTGCGCCGCGTCGTGACCGCGTCCACCGGCGGCGGCGGCGGCGCGTCCGCGTCCGCGGGCGCGGGCGCGAGCGCGAACGCGCGGACGACGCGCGCGCTGCGACTGACCGACGCCCCGCCGCCGACGCCGCTCCCTCCGCGGGTGAAGCACGTCGTCCTCGGCCCGGACGCGTTCGGCCCCGCGGCGACGATCGTCGCGTCCGCGCTCGGTCTCCCGGACGTGGACGCGCGATACGCGCGGCAGCTCATCGAGTTCGGCGCGGTGTACTACTCCGACGTCCCGCCGCCGCGTCCGCGCGCCGCGAGCGGAAGCGGATCGTCGTCGTCGACGAACAACAAACGCGACCCGAGCGCGACGCCGCAGCGCGTCAAGTCCGCGAACCGCGTCGTGCACCCGGGCGGGTATCTCCGCGTGCACGTCCACCCGAAGCGCTTCCCCGCCGCGCGCGCCACGGACTGGCGACGCGCGATCATCGCGGCGGGGGACGCGTTCGTCGTCGTGGACAAGCCCGCGGGCGTCAACGTAGGATTCACCGTGGACAACGCGAAGGAGTGCGTCGCGCAGTGCGTCGCGCGCGCGCTCGGGGACGCGTTCGCGGAGAACGGCTCGGACAGTTCTTCGACGGATAGCTCGACGGAGTGTTCTTCGTGGGGGTGGGCGGACGCGACGCCGCTCATCGTGACGCATCGACTCGACGCCGCGACCTCCGGCGTCCTCGTGCTCGCGCGCGACGTCGAGTTCGCGCGGCACTTCAACGACGCGCTCCGCGAGAGGAAGGTGCAGAAGACGTACGCGTGTGTCAGCGAAGCGCGCGTGCCGGTCGGCGTGATGGAACACTGGACGGAGCCGGAGGATGCGACGAGAGGGCCCCGGCGGCACGTGATGCGGCCGCCGCGAGAGGGGGATACGCCGTGGGAAGAGCGCGGCGGCGGCGGCGGCGGCGGCGGCGGCGGCGGCGAGACGTCCACATCGATCGCGGAGGAGCGCGCGGAGAAGGCCGCGGCAACGACGTCGAAGCAGAAGAAGAGCCAGCGGCAGAAGAAGCGCGAGCGGCGGCTCGCCAAGGCGGAGGAGTTCGTCCACCCGGACGGCCGGCGGCGGTGCGTGCTGCGCGTGTTGACGTGCGAGGAGGTGAAAATCCCCGGGGAAAAAGCCGGGGACGCGCCGCCGCGGTACGAGTCCACGGTGGAGCTCGTGACCGGGCGGACGCACCAGATCCGCGCGCAGTTCGCCGCGTCCGGGGCGCCGCTACTCGGCGACGTGCTGTACGGCGGCGCGCGCGTGGGACGGGGGACGGGGGAAGGCGAAGGCGAAGGCGAAGCGCCGAGGGTGTTGGGAAACGACGACGCGTTGTGTCTTCACGCGAGCGAGATTCGCGTCGACGTCGCCGGGCCGCTAGGGCGGAGCGGGACGACGTTTAAGGCGTCGCCGCCGTGGTGGAGGAGGGGCGCGTCGTAGGACGCTCTGCGGTGTTTTGCCGTCACCGCGCGCGCGGTGTCGCGTACGCTTAAATCATCAAATCAATCAACAGAGCTACGTAAACAAAAAAGACGGGGCGCTCAGCCGCGGCGGCGCGAAAAATACTCCATCTCACGCCGGGTTGTTCTTCTTGAACTCGGCCATGAAATCGACGAGCGTCTTGACGCCCTCCATCGGCATCGCGTTGTAGATGGACGCGCGCGCGCCGCCGACGGAGCGGTGCCCCTTCAGCGACTCCAGCCCCGCGGCGTTGGCCTCCTTCAAAAACTTCTTCTCGAGGTCTTCCCCGCCGCCGAGGGTGAACGGCACGTTCATGAGCGAGCGGTACTTCTTATCCACGGGGGAGACGTAGTACCCGTCGCTCCCGTCGATCGCGTCGTACAGCATCGCCGCCTTCTCGATGTTCATCTTCTCGACCGCCTCCAGTCCGCCCATCTTGAGAAGCTTCTTGAAGACCAGCCCGGAGGTGTACATGGTCCAGCACGGCGGCGTGTTGTACATGCTCTCGTTGTCCGCCATGAGCTGGTAGTCGAACATCGTCGGGCACGCGTCGGCGACTTCGCCGATGAGGTCGTCGCGGACGATGACGATCGCCATGCCGGCGGGGCCGATGTTCTTCTGGACGCCGCCGTAGATGACGCCGTATTTTTTCACGTCGATGGGTTTGCTGAGGTAGTTGCTCGACATGTCCGCGACGAGCGGGACGTCGCCGACGTCCGGAACGTCCTTGAACTCCACGCCGCCGATCGTCTCGTTGCTGCAGATGTGCACGAACTTCGCCCCAGGGGTGAGCTTCCACTCCGAGACCGGGGGAATCGTGGAGAAGTTGGAGTCCGCGGACGTCGCGGCGAGGTTGACGTCCACGTATTTCTTCGCCTCCGCGAACGCTTTTTTACCCCACGCGCCGGTGACGACGAAGTCCGCGACGCCGCCCTTCGGGGCGAGGTTCATCGGGATCGCCGCGAACTGCGACGACGCGCCGCCTTGAAGGAAGAGGACCTGATGGATGCGCGGGCGAGGGATCGGGGCGTGCGTCAGGATGGGGATCACCGCGCGAGAGGTGGAGGCGAGGAGGGATCGGAAATATCATCTCTCGCGCCGCAAAAAAAAAGTTTCGCGCGTCGATCGATCGAGCGAGCGAACGATCGAACCTTGTAGTTGTCCGGGATCCCCACGAGTTCGCGGAGGTCCGCCTCCGCCTCGGCCGCGATCTTCATGAAGTCCTTCCCGCGGTGGGACATCTCCATGACGGACATCCCCGTGCCCTTGTAGTTGATCATGTCCGCCTGAGCCTCCTCGAGGATGTCCAGCGGCAACATCGCGGGGCCCGCGGAGAAGTTGAACTTGCGCTCCGTCGCGGGTTCGGTGGCCACGGCGCGGGTCGCGACGGCGACGCGGCGCGTCGGCGCGCGCGCGGACGTCTTGGAGACGACCTTCTTGCCCGCGAAGGCGCGGGCGGGGAGGGTAACGCTGAGGGCGGCCATGGCGTGAGGGGGCGGATCGCGGAGACGCGGCGCCGGAACAAGACGAACGCGAAGCGGCGGCGACGTGCGCTTTATTCAAAGCCACAGACGCGCTCGGACGGGAAGATCTCCAAGATACGTCACATCGATCAGCAGAGCCCGGACGCGCGATGAGCTTCCGATCAAACGCGACCGATCGACCGATCGCGATCGACTCTCTCAAACCAAACCGAAGCGCCCTCTTCAGTTCGCGCGAGAAATAATCCAAACCAAACGCACAACGACGACGCGCGGCCCGCACGCGGCGCCACCGCGCGTCCACCCTCTTCCTCGCGACCCCACGCGCGCGCGGACGGACGGACGGACGCGCGAAGAAGACGCCGCCGCCCCGCCCTCATCGTCGCATGTCCGCACCCCCAACGCCCGCGACGCTCCCGGAGGAGCCGGAGATCCCACCCGGCGTGCACTCCGTCTGGATCATCAACAAGTCCGGCGGTCTCGTCTTCCGCGACGTGTACGCGGACATCGCGCCGATAGACACGAACGAGACGCTGCGCCTCGCGTCGATGTGGCACAGCATGCACGCGATCGCCGCGCAGCTCGGCCCGGAGCTCCGCGGCGAGCTCCCGAGCGAGGTGGGCATCGATCCGGAGCACGGCGGCATCGAGTGCCTAGGCGCGTTCTATACACTGGTCCCCGTACGACCCCGTTCGCGTGGTGAACGCCGATCCTTAAGGACTTTTCCCGGCGTGTCTCTCCGCCCACCTCTCGCTTTCAATCCCCGTCCTCGACGCCTTTCAACTCCAACTGACGCCTTTCAACTCCACCTCGCCATCGCTTCGTATGGAACGACCCTCAGAGACGGACGGCTTCCACCTCCACTGCGCGCAGACGCCGACGGGGACGAAGCTGATGCTGACGTGCGCGCCGGGGACGTTCGCGGACCACGACGCCGGGCAGGCGGTGTTGAGGACGGTGCGCGACCTGTACGCGGACTACGTGATGAAGAACCCGTTCTACGAGGCGGAGATGCCGATTCGATGCGAGCTGTTCGAGAAGCGCTTGCGCGACGCGATCGACGCGGTGAACGGGGCGGCGTGAGCGAGGGTCGCGGCAGAGGTCGGCGACGCGACGCGAGAGGGAGGGTGGCGCGCGGACGGATGGAGATGGTCGCCGCGCGCGTCGGGATATGATAGATGCAGCAGCCAGCACGTAGTCTTTAGTCTAGCGGCGGCGGGGCGGCGGCCGCGAGCGAAAATAAACAACCGATGGATGACTCGCGGGGCGCGCGACCAGTCGAGTCTTGAAGAGAAAGCCGCCTCGAGGCGACGCGCGTTACAACACTCACGATCTAATACTCGTCTTCTCGCGTTCGCGCTCCAGGCGGTCCCCCGGTCGTTCGCGCTCGTCTTCTCTCGACGAACGAACGAAACGAGACGAACGATCGCGCGTCGGGCGTTCAAACAGACGACGTCTTCGTCCCAAAAACCCTACTTCGACGCGTGATCTCGACGCGTTAATACCCTCCCGGAGCGACGTCAAACCCGGATCCAAACCCGGACGCGTCCACGGGCGCGGCCGCGGCATCCCACCCCGCGGGCGCGGGCGCCTCGTTCCACTGCCCCGCGACGGGCACGGCGCCGCCGAACCCGCCCGCGGCGCCGCCCGCCTGCTCGTCCCAAGGCTCCGCGCCGCCCGGCCCCGGCGGCGCGCCAAACGCGTTCGCGTCGTACGCGGGGGCGTCGCCCACGACCGCGGCCGCGGGTTCCTCCGGCTTGTCCTCGAGCTCCTCCGGCTCGCGGTAGAAGAAGAGGTCGACCATGACGTCCCACGGGTTCGCCGGGGAGATCGTGCCGCGCATCTGAAGCACCATGCGCGCGAGGAGGTAGTAGAGGCAACCGATCGAGTGCTTGGCCTTGTTGTTCGCGGGGATCGCGACGTCGACGAGCTTCAGCGGGGAGTCCGTGTCGCAGAAGGCGATCGTGGGGAGGTTCACGTACGCCGTCTCCGAGATCGGCTGCTGATCCGTGCGCGGATCCGTGAGCACGAGCACGCGCGGCTCGTGGAAACCCTCCTGAATCTGGTTCGTGTACGTGCCCGGAGTGTGGCGGCCCGCGATGGCTTTCGCGCCGGTGTACTGCGCGTATTTGAGCACCGCGCGCTGACCGTACGGACGCGCGGACTGGCAAACGACGTCGGCGGGGTTCTCGATCGCGACGAGGATGCGCGCGGCGAGCATGAGCTTGTCCCACGTCTTCCCGAGGTTGATGATGTAGATGCCGTCGCTGCGGCGTTTCCAGACGTACCGCTCCATCTGGAAGTCGCAGTTTTTCGTGCCGAGATGGCACCCGGCGGCGAGCATCATCTGGATGTCCGCCTCCTTTTGGGAGAGCTGAGACATGATGAAGGTGGGGTTCAAACGAATCCGACGGTGCGGGTACGACGGTGCGTTCGCGCCGCGCAAAGAGGGCGAAGACGCGGCGGTCGCGGTCCGTAAAACAATCGTCAAACCCTATTTTTTCGCTCGGCTCTTCACGATACCAGCATGGCACCCGCGTGTGCGGGAGTTCCCGGCCCGAACAGAACCCCTGACGAAAGCGTGACAGAACGTGTCGCGTCATCACTCCTTCGCGCGCGGTCGTGGATGTTCGCGGCGCTCGCGAGCAAACCGCGCGCGCGTCTCTTCCCCTCTCCGGTCGCCGTCCGTCGCCACACCGTCCGCGACGCGCCCATCGCGCGCGCGTTCTTCAAGAGCAAGAGCGCCGACGCGTCGTCGTCGTCCGCGGCGGATACCATGGGGACGAGGTACAAGGAGATTCGCGAGATCCTCCGCGCGCCTCCGCGGCACTGGGTCGGGAACGGCTTCCACGTCTTCCCCGTGTTCCACAACCGCGCGTTCACGAAAGAACTCTCCCCGTGGCTCATGTTCGACTACGCCGCGCCGAAGGAGTTCTCCCCCGGGTACGAGAGGCGCGGCGTCGGGCAGCATCCCCATCGCGGGTTCGAGACGATCACGATCGCGTGGCAGGGCGAGGTGGAGCACGGCGACTCCGTGGGCAACCGCGACGTCATCGGCCCGGGGGACGTGCAGTGGATGACCGCCGCGCGAGGTATCATCCACGAGGAGTTCCACAGCACGGAGTTCACGCAGCGCGGCGGCGTCTTCGAGATGGCGCAGCTGTGGCTGAACCTTCCGGCGAAGCACAAGATGGACCCGCCGCGATACCAGCCCATCCTCGCGAAGGACATCCCGGTCGTTCCTCTGAAGCCGGCGCGTTCAGAGGACGCGGGAAAAGTCTCGTCGAGTGGCGGCGAGTGCACGATCAGGGTCATCGCGGGGGACGAGAAGACGTACGGCGTCAAGGGCGCGGCGTCGACGCACACGCCCGTGGAGCTCCTCGACGTTCGCGTCGCCGTCGCCGACGTGGACTTCGACGTCCCCGTCCCTGACGGCCACAACACCGTGGTCTTCGTCAGGAGAGGCGGGATCACCGTCGGCGAGGGGAAGAAGAAGGTGGAGCAGCAGGGCGTCGCGCTGATGCACCTCGGCGGGGACACGTTGCGGTTGACCGCGACGGAGAAGGACACGGAGATTTTGGTCCTCGCGGGGGAGCCCATCGACGAGCCCATCGCGGCGCGCGGGCCGTTCGTGATGAACACGCACGAGGAGATCTCGCGAGCGAACAAGGACTTCATGAACGGGCTGATGGGACAGTGAGCGTGCTGTGTGGCGTGCGGCGATGAACGACGACGCGCGCGCGAGTGATGAGTTATCCGTCGACGCGACCTTCACGGTATCGTTACGTATTCTGTATTACGATTACGCGTACGCGCCGATGAAAAGCTTCCTTCTTTCTCCATACAGACGTCTACGGCGCGTCTTCCGTCGGATCCGTCGCTTCGCCCGCGACGCGCGCCGCTCTCGCCCGCCCGCCTAGCCTACAACCCGATCTTCTGCCCGTACAGCGACCTCAACAGCTCCGGGGTGAGCCCCGCGTCCGCGCCGCCGCCGCCGCCGCCGCCGCCGAGCCCGCCGATCTGCGGCCCCGTCCGCGCGCGTTGGTTCCGCTCGATCGCGTTGTCCCTCGCGATGAGCTGATCGTACTTGTCCCCGCCCCCCGGCGCGGCGATCTCCCCGCTCGTCAGCGCGACCAAGATCGCCCACGTTATGATCGACGACGGCAGGACGACGACGGTGAACAAGAGCGTCCATATCGTGTTCGTGAACTCTTGCTTCGACTGAATCGCCGTCGTGTCGTCGCCGACTTGTCGTCGGAAGTACTGCCACTCCAACTCCAGCAACACGTCGAAGAACCACGACACCGCGCCGACGCCCGGGGGTTTCAGCGCGTTGTAGAACACCGTCACCGCGAACTCGTCGCGCTCGCGCTTCGCCTGCGCGTCGCCGTCGGATATCGACTCCGAGCCGACGCGGTCGCCGTTTCCGGACCAGTCCCCGCTGCCGCTTCCGAGCCCTCCGTCTCCGAGGCCCATGTTGCCCGCCTTGTCCATGACCTTATCCTCGTGCGTCACGATCTTCCCGGCGTCGTTCACCTTGATCGTCGTGATCCCTTTCACGGAGTACTCCCTCTCGCCGGTCCACTCGCGACGGACGTCGTCGACCTCTTTCTTCAGCTTTCGGTACTCCTCGCCGTCGTAGTCGGGGAATTTCGTCTCGACGAAGTCGAGCATGGCGGCGTCCGGGTTGAACGCGCCGTCCCACTCCGCGCGCCATCGCACCAGAAGCACGCCGGGCTCTGGGCAGAACGCGCGCTCGACGTCGTACGTGAACTCCAGCAGCGTGCGCTTGATGAGCGGCCTCCACGCCTTCATGAGCGCGTTGTATTGCTCCGCGCCTCGAGCTTCGTGCACCTGCGACGTGTACACGACGTCGGGCGACGCCATGGACGGGTCCACCGCGAACATCTCCGCGCCGAGGTTCTTCCGCAGCGCGTCGCACGTCCTCAGCTGCGCGCTGAGGCCGGTCTCGCCGGAGAGGTCGTCCCACGACGCGTTCGGCTCGTCCGCGGAGGAGGACGCGCGCGGGGGGCGCGCGATCCGGCGACGATCTCGAGGTTTCGACGAGGCATCGGCGCCGCTCGTCGTCGTCGTCGGTATCCGATCGCTCGCGCGCGCGCCGCGCGATCGCGCCGCCGCGCACGCGCGCGCGCGACGCGACGTGGACGGCGACGACGCGTTACAGAGGCGGCATCGCGCCGGCGCGATCGACGTCGTCGCGGACATCGACGGACCTGCGGCGCTCTCGGCCAGCGCAGCGGCGCCCTAATGAGTGCACGTGCGCACCGCCAGAGTTTCGATAAAAGAGGACGAGTCTGACATGACGCAGCAGCGATTCTTCGATCGTTCGGTCGTTTGCACCGACGCGCAGCTAGACGTCTTATTACTACTCCACAAACCCTCTACACCCCCACCCACGTCACGTCGCGTCACTTCTTCGGCAACAGCGGGGTGAAATTTTCCGGGACGGACCACTTGTCCTTCGGGAGGTACTGATACACCCCCGCGGCGAGGTGCGATCGCCGCCGCTCCGGCGTGTTCATGTAATCCTCGTACGCCTGCTTCGTGCTCCACTGCTGCTTGAACGTGTGCTCGTTCACCCCGGGCCCCGGGTGAAAGTCGCAGGAAACGAACCCGGGGGCGGCTTTCATCGCGGTCTGCCGCGACGCCATCTCGTCTTTCAGGCGCTTCACGACCGCGGCGTCGCCGTCCGGGACGACGAAGACGTTCGTCGCGACGTACGGCTCGCCGTTCTCGCCGGGCTTTCCTCCCGCGCGCGTCGCGACGGACGCGGCACGGCGGCCGCGGCGCGGCGTCGTCTGTGGGACGGCGGAGAATAGGGGAGGGGGGATGTCGGGGTCAGATGGCTGGGGATCCGGCGGCTGGGGATCGCGGCGGCGGGTAGTGGTGGGGACGGGATCGGCGGCGATGGAAAATCGAGGACGAATCGGAGGGTTTGGTCTCGGGGCGGCGCGCGCGTCCTGTCGCGCGCGCGGGGAGCGCGCGTCGCGTCGAGGACGGAGGACGCACCCGCGAGGAGGGAGCGCGGACGGAGCACGGGGCGACGCCCGCGAGGGTGTGCGCGGACATGTCGAGAGCGCGGGGACGTTACGGCGCGGCGACGCGCGTGAAGGTCTGTCGACGAACGCGGCCGGGTCGTGGTGGCTGGGCGAAAACGGGCGTCGTGACGTCTCGAACGACGACCGATCAAGCCGACCCTGCCGATCGAGGGCACGTTCATCGATGAATTTTGCGTTCACCCTTCGAATCCTTTCGTTCACCCTAAAAATACGCGCTCCTGATTGGCCGACGCGGTTTGAATTCAGAACTGTGTGAAGGAGATACAATGCATCGGTCCGTTGAAGACGTCGCCGAATCGCGCGCGACGGGCTACTAGCGCCGGCGCGACGCTCCCGATATCGGACGCCGCCGCGTGCACGAACCGCGACGGGTGGGCGAAACCGGCGCCGCCGAGAGGGTCATCGCGCGACGACTCTCGGGGGGCGACCGGCATCGCGAACGCGCGGCGCGTCGTAAGGAGAGCGCGCGGAGCGCACGGCTCGCCGCTGCAGAGGTGGGTGGGCATACACACATCGTCGCAAATCGCGCCTCGATCGGATCGCGCGTGCGTCGATCGCGTCGTCGATTGTCGCCCCGCGCGCGCGGTTCCGTCCCGAACGCGAGCTTCTCTGCGAGCTCACGCGCGCGTGGGGGGGAATCGTCGCCGCGTTCGTTCGCGCGTCCGGAAGCGCGGCGGGGGAGGAATTAATCTAATCCACCGCCGGCGCATCTTTCTTCTCGCGCTCGATTCGAAGCGTCGTCCCCTCCGCGCGATCGCGCGCCGCGCGCGTCGCCGTCGCCGCTCCCCCTCGCGGTCGCTGACGTCCTTCTCATCCGCGCGCTTCTCTCGCGATTCCCGCAGGCGACATGGCGTCGGCGGTGGTGACGCCGACGACGGCGTCGAGGTTCACGCGACGGCCCGCGAGCGCGCGCGCGTCGCGCGCGCGTCTCCTGCGCGCGAGCGGCGTCGCGGGAACGCCGCTCGCGGCGCCGAGCGCGAGCCCGCCCGCGAGCGCGATCCGGTCGTGGACGCGGCGATGGCGCGTCCGCCCCGCGGGCGCGGCGTCGCTCGCGCCGCTGAGGCCCGTGACCGCGGCGCAGTGCGCCGCGGGTCGCTTCTCCGCGGATCGCAACAATCGAGTCGCGAATGACCGTTCCCCGAGCGGCGGCGGCGGCGCGCGAAGCGGCGCGCGAAACGTTCACGCGACGTTCACTCCGCGCGCGTCCACCGCGAACGCCTCGAACGCCCCGGACGACGACTCGGACTTCGACGCGGACGCGCGCGGCTACGCGCTGCCGCGCGTCCCCGTGACGATCACGAACGGACAGCGCGCGTTCGCGCTGTGGACGTGCCTCGCCGTCGCCGCCGCCGCGTTCAGCGTCCCCTTCGGCTTCGTGCGCTGGAACCTCTCCACGATCGCGCCGCTCATCTGGTGGAAGATGGGCCTCTCCACCGCGATTGGGACGACGCTCGCGCTGCCGTACTTGCTCGCGGTCGCCGCGCCGGCGGCGACGCACCGCGCCGGGTTCGCCGCGTTGCTTCGCGCCGCGTTCGGCGTCCGCGGCGCCGCGCTCCCGAGCCTCGCGCGCGGGCTCCTGGGGCTCGCGCTCACCGCGTTCGCGACGTTGATCGGCGGCGAGGCGACGTACGGTCTGTGGGGGGAGGTGATGTATCTGTATTTCGACGGCGCGCCGCTCCCGGCGGAGGCTCGCTTTGGCGCCTATTTCGCGTTTTGGGCGCTGCAGCTCGCGACGACGGCGGGGAAATCCGCGGGGAAGAAGGTCCTCGCGCTCGGAAGGACCGCCGCGGTCGTCGCCGCGGCGTACCTCGCGTGGTCCTGGAACGCCGGCGACGCCGCGGTCGTCTTCGACGCGACGATGAGCACGATGCCCGCGCTGAGCGAGGGCTTGGCGGCGTTCGTCCCCGAGCTCGGCGCCGAGTTTTGGAAACACGCCGCCACCGTCGCGGGTGTGTGGATGACGTTGGGGTCTATCGTCCCCGACTACGCGCAGCGGATGACCGACGCCGGCGAGGTAGCGAAAGGGCAGATTTTGCTCTTGCCCGCGCTCTCCGCGGCGGCGGCGCTCGTGGCGTCGTCGCTCGCGCAGGCGCCGAACGTGGCGCTGTACGGCGTCGTCGCCGTCGCGGCGCTCGTCACCAACGCGGTCGTCAACGTCGTCGGACCGACCGCGGCGCTGACCGGGAATGGTGACGGCGGGATGTCCCCGCGCGCGGCGGCGGTCGTCGTCGCGCTCGCGGCGGCGGCCGCGGCGCCGCTCGTGCTGACGTGGCAGCAGGTTGTCGCCGCGTCGTCGTGGGCGGTGGGCGTCGGGTCGCTGCTCGTCGCGCCCGCGGTGGCGGTCGCCGTCGCGGACTACTGGGTCATGCGCGACAGGGTCATCGACCGCGACGCGCTCGGGTCGAGCCCGGATTCGGAGGGGGCGTACGCGTATTTGAAAGGCGTGAATTGGCGCGCGATCGTGGCGTTCATCGCGGGCGCGGCGCCGGACGTGGTGTCCCTCGCGCCGGAGATTCTGGGCGCGTTCGCCGGGAAAGGCGCGGACGTGTTTTACTCCGCGTACGTCGTCAACATGGAGTACAGCAGCCTGTACTCCGTCGCGTACGCGTTCGTGACGTACGTCTTGCTCTCCACGATTTTCATGCCGGATTCGGTGAAGATGGCGAAAGCGGAAGCGAGGGAACGGGAGAACCGCAGGGGCGTCGGGAAAGAGGGCGCGGCGGCGTCCAAGCCGCCGCCGCTGCGGACGCGAGTGCCCGTGATCCCGCCGTCGCAGCCCGGGGAGCCGCGAACCGCCGCGGAGGAGGAAGAGCTCCAGTCCTACGTCGCGGACACGGTCTCCACCGCGGATCGCGTCGCGGGCGCGGTCGCGAAGGGGCCGTCCTCCAAGTCGGCGGCGGACGACGACGCGTCCGCGCCGTCGTCGACGCCGCCCCTCGCGGACGTCCCGGTCGTCATCAACAAGAACACGGTGAAGAACAACTTCTACGTCGCGCAAGAGATCGAGCGCATGACGCGGAAGATGCCGCTCCCTGACCCGGACGACGACGAGGAGATCGATTTCGATGTCGTGAAGCGCTTCTACGACGACCTCGAAGCTCGAATCGGCGACGCGCTCGCTCCGGCGCGCGCGACGCAACGCGACGCCCTCGACGCGATCGCCGCGCTCGCGGCGGAGCAGCGCTCGATGCTCGAGGGCCACGTCGCGGACGGCGGCGGGATGTCCATGGCCGAGGTGCGGTACGAGGTGTTCAAGATGAAGCAGCTCGTCGCGGAGGCGGAGACGGCCGCCGCGGTGGTGGCGAAGGAGCTCTCCGAGGCGTGGGCGTTTTTCGAGCAAGAGGGCGCGGAGGACGTCGGAGAGATCGAAGCGCGGCTGGAGTCCGAGCGCGCGTCGCGGAACCTCGCCCTCGAGCGCAGGTCCGTCCAGGTCGTGTACAAGCTCGTGGACGAGCGGAAGCAGCGCGAGGCAGACGCGCGGCGCGCGGCGACGGAGCAGGCGAGGGAGCTGAGAGAGTCCGCCGCGAAGAAGCGCGACGTCGACGCCGCCGCGGCGAAGGCGACGGACGAGCTCCGCGCGGAGGACGAGTCGCGGTCGTTCATTCGCAACTGGGCGCTCGCCGTGGACACGTGGATCGTGCCTCCAATCCTCGAGGTCCCGATGCTTCCGATGTCCGAGCAGGAGGCGGCCAAGCGCGCGGAGGAGGACGCGCGGAGGAGTCAGTACGAGTTCAACGCGCGGCAAGTCGCGGAGGAAGAGAGCCGCCGCCGCGCGGAAGAGGACGAGCGACGGCAGTCCGCGGAGAGCGACCTTCGAAGGCAGACGATGGACGAGGAACGGCAGATTGGCCAGGAAGAAGTCCGTCGCAAGGCTGCCGCGGACGAGATCCAGCGCCTGCGGATGATGGTCCTGGAGTCCACGGAGGGGTTAGAGAGCGCGCAGAGCGGCGCGGGCAAGCGCAGCTCGATGCGAATGATCGAAGAGGAGACGAACGTCGAGCGCGAGAACATGCGACGCGACTCGATGCAGGTGGAGATCCAGCGCCTCGTGGACGACATCGCGGTGATGGAGGAGAAGGAAGAGCAGCGGCGAACGGAGTTCGACGCGCGGTTAGAGAGCATGGCGAACGAGGAGCAAGCGCGGCGGGACGAGGAGGCGGCGAAACGCGTCGACTTTAAAGCCGACGCGGAGCGCGCCGAGGAGGAAGAGATGAAACTCCGCGCCGAGGAAGAGAAGCTTCGCGACGCGGCTCGAAACGAGCTCGACGCCGCGAACGCCGCGCTCGCGGCCGTCGTCGAAGAGACCGAGTCCCGACGCGCGGACGCGCTCATGAACATCCGAAAGCTCATGGACGAAGAGGCGCAGACGCGTGCGGAAGAAAACGCGCGACGCGGCGACGCGGAGAACAGCCTCGCCATGGCTGCGATCGACGAGCGCGCGCGGCTTCTCGCGGAAGAGGACGCGCGCCGCGCCGTGGAGAACGCGAGACGCGCCGACGCCGCGGACGCCGCGGGGGACCGCGCGCGATCCGAGCAGGCGAACATCGAGACGGAGGAGATGCGTCGGCAAGACGCCGACGACGCGGTTCGCGCCGCGGGGGCCGAGTTGGAGGACCTCGAGAGAGAGATCGCGCAGCGTCGGTCCGGGTTCGCGCTCGACGCGGAGGCGCGCAAGATTGCGTTCAAAGCCCTGGAGGACGACGAGGCGCGACGGAGGGCGTTCGCGGAGGAGGCGATGGCAGCCGCCGCGGAGGCGGAGGCGAGGCGCGTCCCATCTCATCACACTGGTTCCCATACGACCGCGTTGGCGTGGTGAACGCCGATCCTTAAGGACTTCGCCCGGCGTTTCTATCCGACCACCCTGCGGTTTCAATACCCGCCCTCGACGCCTTTCAACTCCGCTTCTGACGCCTTTGAACTCCACCCCGAACGACCCTCAGGACGCGAGCGGAGGAGGACGCGCGGAAGCAGGGCGCCGCGGACGCCGTCGTCGCTCTGGAGGCGCAAAACGCGGCGCTGCTCGAGGGCGAGGAGCGGCGGCGGCGCGAGTTCGCCGCGGAGACGATCGAGATTCTGAAGCGAGACGAGGCGCTCGTCGCGGAGGAGGAGCGTCGCCGCGAGATGGCGCTCGCGGCGTTGTCGCGCGCGGTGACGGAGGAGCAACGGCGCCGCCGCGCGGAGGATGAACGACGCGCGAAAGCCGCCGCGGAGCTTCAGCGGTTCCAGGAGCTCGAGAAGAAGCGCGCGGCGGACGAGGAAGTTCGCAGGCAAAACGCGGACGCCGCGGCGGAGAAGGCGGCGGAGGACGAGAAGCTGCGCAGAGAGAAGGAGGACGAGCGAAGAGCCGAGGCGGACGCGGCGGAGAAAGCCGCGCAAGAACGCGAGCTCGCGAAGAGAGAAGAAGAGGACAAACGCAGAGCCGCCGCCGCGGCAGCCGCCGCCGCGCTCAAAAAGGCTGCGGTGCAGCAGCTCGAGGAAGAGGAAGCGCGCCGCGGCGCCGCGGAAGCCGCCGCGGACGCGCGCGTCGCCGTCGAGAAGAAGCAACGCGTCGAGGAGGAGGAACGCCGAGCGAAAGCGCTCGCCGCGGCGAAAAAAGCCGTCAACGACGAAGCGAAACGCCGCCAAGAAGAAGACCGCCGACGCGCCAAGGCGGACATCGAGATGAAACGCATGGCGGACAAGGAGATCAACCGCCGACGCGATGAGGACGCGCGCCGACGCGCCGCGGAGGCGGAGGAGCAGAGGCTCGCGATGGAGGAGGCGAGGATGCGTTCCGAGGCGGACGCGAAGGCGCGCGCGGCGGCGACGGATATGGAACGGAAAGCGACCGAGGCTGCGAGGATCACGGCCAACGAGGAGCAACGCCGCGCTACCGCGGACGCGGACGCGGACCGTCGCGCGGCGTCCGAGCGCGCGCGACGCGAGTCCGAAGACGCGCGCAGGGCGGCGGCGGACCAGGCGATGGAGGACGCGCGCGCGGCGGAGACCAAACGCCGCGAAGAAGAAGACGCGCGAAGAGCCATGGCCATGGACGCGTTGTCACGAGCCGTGGACGAAGAACGCGAACGCGTCGCCGCGGAGGACCGCAGGCGCGAGGACGCCGTCTTCGCCGCGAGGACCGCCGCGAACGAGGAGCAGTCCATCATCCAGGCGGAGAACGACCGACGCGAACGCGCCAAGGAAGTCGCCATCGCCGCCGCGAAAGAGGAAGCGATTCGCAGAGAGGACGAGGCGACCAGAAGAGGCGCGGCGTCGGAGGAATACGCCGTCCTGCTCGCCACCCTGCGCGCGATGGACGGCGAGTTCGCGCCGCGACGAGCGGCCGCCGCGGACGCGGCGCAGGCGGCGTTGGACGCGGAACGAGTCGCCGTCGTCGCCGCCGCCAAGGCGAGAGAGACGGCGATCCAAGAGGACAAGGACGCCGCGTCCGCGGAGGCCAAGACGCGCGCGGAGGAGGACGCGAAGATTGACGACAAAAAGGTGCGTTCTATACACTGGTCCCCATACGACCCCGTCGCCGTGGTGAACGCCGTTTCTTAAGGACTTTGCCCGGCGCATCTCTCCGCCTATCCCTCGCTTTCAATCCCCGCCCGCGTTGCCTTTCAACTTCAACTGACGCCTTTCAACTCCACCCCGACATCGCTTTGTATGGAACGACCCTAAGGCGGCGCTCGTCGCGATGCAACGCGCGGAGATGGCGAAGCGAAGAGAGGAGGACGATCGCCGCCGCGTCGCCGTCGCGGAGATTGAACGCGCGCTCGCCGCGGAGGCTGTCGTGTTGGAGTCCGAAGAACGCCGCCGCGCGGCGTTCGCGTCCGAGATTGAGCGGCTCAGCGCGCTCGCCGCGGACGCGGCGAAGCGCGACGAGGCGTCGATCCGAGCCAAGGAAGAGGCGCGCCGCCGACAGGCGGAGCTCGAGGTTCGAAGAGCCGAGGAGGAGGAGCGGAGAACCATCGCGGCGGAGGATCTCCGACGCGAAAAGGCGGACGACGCGATCGAGGACGCGGAGAAGGACCTCGCGAAGGACCGCGACGACGAATCCGCGCGCCGCGCCGCCTGGGAGGCGTCCATGGCGGACCGCGCGCGCGCGGAGGCGGACCGCCGCGCGAGAGAAGACCGCCGCGCCGCCGACGCCGAGGAGGCGCTTCGACGCAGCGCCAACGACGAGGACGCGCGACGCCGCGACGAAGAGTACCGCCGCGAAGAGCTCGAGACGCGCCTCCGCGAGATGCTCGAAGAGGACGAGCGCCTCACGAAGGCGGAGGAAGAGCGCCGCGCCAAGGCGGAGACGGAGCTGCGCGACCTCATCACGGAGGAACAGACGTTGACGCAGGCGGAGGAGGCGAGACGCGCGGCGCGCGCGGCGGACGTCGAGGCGACGGCGACGCGCGAGCAACAGATCCAAGAGAGCGAGGACAAGCGCCGGGCGGACGCGGACGCGTTCCTTCGCCGCGCGCGGTCCGCGCTCGACGCGCTCGTCGCGGAGATCGAGGCGAGACGCGGGGCGTACGAGGACGCGCAGGCGGCGGCGGCCGCCGCGGAGAACGCCACGCGAGAGCAAGAAAACGCGCGGCGACGCGACGAGGAGACGACGCGTCGGAAGCAATCCGAGGAAGAGGCGGAGCTCCGCGTCACGGAGGAGTCCCGCCGCGTCGTCGAGGCGTCGCGTCGGAGCAAGGAGGAGGCTGCCGCGCGAAGAGCCGCTGAGCTCGAGGCGCGTCGCCGCGCCGCGGAGGACGCGCGCGCGAGCTCGGCGCGGCGAGATATGGACGCCGCGTCCGTCGCGCGTCGCAGAGCCGAGGAGGCTGTTCAAGCGACCGCCGCGGTCGCGGAGGCTGCGCTTCGCGAGCAGAAACGACGCGAGGCTGACCTCGCGGCGAAGACTGGGCGCGCGACCGCGGCGGTGGGCGACGCGGTCGCGGAGAGCGGCGGCGGCTCGAAGGCGGCGGCGGCGGCGGCGGCGGAGGACCCGAGGGAGCGGCGCCGGCGCGAGCGCGAGGAACGCGAGGCGGCGAGAGCGGCGCGGCGCGAGGCGAGAGAAGCCGAGCGCGACGCCGCGGCCGCGGAGAAGGACGCCGCGCGCCGCGCGAAGGCTGCCGAGGCGGACGCGAAGGCTGCCGCGGACATCGCGAAGGCGGAGGCGGAGGCGGCGGAGGCGATGGAAAAGGCGGCGGCGGCGATGGACGACGAGGAGACTCCTCCTCCGCCGCCGCCGGCGCCGCCGGCGCCGCCGTCGCTCGCGGACGCGATGGACTCCTTCGGCGCGATCGACGCGCCGTCCACGTCCGAGAGCACCGCCGGGAAGTCCGAGCTCATGTCCTCGCTGGACCGCGGCGAAGCGCAGGAGATCGTCAAAGCGCTCGCGGCGGACAAGGACCCGCTCCGAGCCATCGCGGTTCTCGCGGAATCTCGAAACGACGCCGGCGCCGCGGAGGCCATCGGCGCGCTGTGGCGCGAGAACGCGTCGAGAGCCGCGGAGGTCCTCATGGGCCTCGAGACGGCGCGCGGCGCGGAGTTGCTTCGCATCTTGTGCGAGACCTTGGGCGAGGTGGACGCCGCGACCGCGCTCGTCGCGATGGAGGAGCCGGGCCGGGCCAACGGCGTCGCGCAGTTTATTCTTCCGTACGGCGCGCGATCCGTCGTGTACAAGGGGAAGGAGCTTCTCGCGGCGATCGCGTCGACGTCCCCGAGCGCCGCGAAGAAGATCTACGCGGGTTTGCTCCCCACGGAGCAGGTGTCCATCTTGAGGCGGGCGTGCCTCGGGATGGGGCAGCGGCCCGGGAGCGAGGACAAAGAGACGCGCACGGCGCTCGTGGCGAGAGACGACGGCGGCGCGCCGGATCCGTCGCTCGCCGCGCTCCTCCTCAGCGGCTTGACGGAACAAGCCGCGGTCGAGGTCGTGCACCGGTTCAAGACCAGAGGGGTGAAGAACGGGAGCGAGAAGTGGCAACGCAGGCAGACCGCGGCCGCGGAGGTGATGGACGCGCTGGGGGAGATTAACCCCGGGTTCGCCGCCGGGTGCAACGACGCGCTCGCGAAGAAGAGATGAGTTCGATTTATTTAACGCGGCGATCGACGAGAGGGGGATCTGGTGGTGGTTAAAAGGAAGAGTTTATGGTTTGGGTTTTATATCATGCTCGTGCTTGAGTGCACGCGACACGACGCGACGCGACGCGTCCGCTCCCTCTCGCTCGCTCGCTCACACGTTGTACGCCCCCGGCCCCGGCCCCGTGGACCCGACCTCGAGCTTCGGTTCCCGCGTCGACGTCCCGAATTTCACCGTCGGCGACGTCGGCTCCCTGCTGCTGCTCTGCCGCCCGACGCAGCTCCTCGGCGTCGCGTGCGACCCGCACGGCCCCGGACTCAACATCCCCACGGTCCCGCCCATGACCTTATCCCTCTGGTCCCGCTTCAGTGTCCCGAAGATCGCCGTCGGCTCGGTGACCTTCTTCGTCGCGCCGTAGTCGGCGGTTTGTTTTCCGACGCCTCCCGACGGGAGCGTGTACCTGTCCGGGCCCGGGCGCTGCGCCGCGTTTTTGTCCGAGCTCCACCGCCCGCCCTTCGCGAACGCGGCCGCGGGCGCCGTCCGCTTGACGCTCTCAGGCTGCGGGCCGACGGAGGAGACGGTCGCGTACTTCGCCGCGGGCGACCACGCGTTCCCCGCCGAGTTATATTTCGACGTCGCCGCGTCGTAGAGCCCCTGCGCCTGCTCGCGCGTCGACCGCGGCAAGCTGTGGCGCGGGCGCGAGTGTTTCGTGGAGTCCACCTGCGCGCCGACCGCGGGGGCGAGCTCGTACTTCCCGGGTCCCGGCGGCGAGATGCCAATCTTCGCGCACGGGTCGAGGACGTGCATCGAGTCGCGCGTCGTCCCGAGCTTGTTTCGGTCGCTCGACGGGAATTTCGGGCTCGGCATCGTCGGATACCTCGCGTCGATCACCTCGCCGATGCACCCGCTCAGGGTGTACGCCGGCCCCGGCGATACGTTCGACGGCGTGCACTTCGCGTGCTCCGCGCTGAGGTACACCTTATCGAACGCGTCTCGCGTGCCCTTCCCGAACGGGACGCCGTCGCCGAACGACGTCTTTCGCGTCGACAGCGTTTGTTTTCCCATCGTCGTCGTGAGCCTGTAGATTGGCTTCCGCGCGTACGGGCTGACGCGCGCGGTGGTGCGCCCGTCGCCCATGGCGCGCCGTTCCTTCGCGGTGGAGAGGACGCGTACGACGGGACGGCGCTTGCCGCGGGGGGGGGTGGGGGGAGGCGCGCGATTGTGGTAATCCGATTGCATTCCGATTGCCGCTTTCGGCTTGGACTGGAAGTTGAAGCAGAGAGGCGCGAGACGCGGAGTTCGGTCAAACGCGTCGGTTGATCGGAAAAATTAAAAGGAAAAAGTGCGACATTTCACCCAGGCGCGCGGTGAAATTGAACCCACGGCAGTTTTTTTCAAAACCGTTGGTTGAGCCCGAAGTGCCGTGCCGTCCGCGCGACCGCGCCGCGAGATCTCTGAGAACGCACGGCGCCAGGGCGGCCGCGCGCGTCGTCGTCGTCGCCGACGCTCGCGACGACGAAACGCGCATGACCTCGTTTCTCGACCGCCTGAAAGAGTTCGGAGGGCACGTCGCGCGCGAGCTCATCCTGAGCCCGACCCCGCCCGCGAACAGGCTCCGCATCGAGCGAAGCGCGGGCGCGCGCGAGGTCGACGCAGAGCCGCCGCGCGTCCCGTCGCGATCGAGCGCCGACCCCGCCGCGAACCCGTACGCGCGAGGAGGCCCCGGCGGCGCGGGCGGCGCCGCGAGGACGCGCGACTTTCTCGCGCGCGCGACGAGCGCGAGCGCGTCTCGGCCGAGGCATCACCCGTACGGATCGCCTCCGACGACGTTCGGGAGGGCGACCGCGTCCAGATCGCGAGGCGGCGCCGCGAGCGCGTTCGGCGCGCGCTCGCCGCGCGCAGGAATAAGATCCTCCCCGGCGCGCGACCCGCTCGTGACGTCCGTGTTCGGCGGCGGCGCGGCGAGGACGTACGGCGTCGACGCGTGGAGAGGAGGAGGGACGAGCGCGGCGGCGGCGGCGGTGGGCGCGTCGCATCGCTACCCGACGACGGCGTTGGACGCGTTCGCGTCCGCGGAAGCCGCGCAGAGAGACGCGGACCTCGCCGCGGCAGCGGTGGACGCGGACGAGCCGTACGCCCCGCACACCATCTCCAAGCCGCTCCTGCCGCGCTACGTGCGAGACGCGGAAGCGTTGATCGACCTGACGTTTGAAGAGTCGGCGCGGAAAGCCGCGGCGTCTCGATCGCGGTCGCGGCTCGGCTTCCGCGGACGTGCGACCGGCGCGGACGCGTCGCCGGCGGCGCAGACGGCGTACTACGAGCAGCGCTCGTATTCTTCGTACAGCGCCTCGCCCGCGCCGTTCTACGCGCACGGCCCGAGGCCCATCGGAGGCGGCGGCGGCGCGTTCGGCGCCGCCGAATACGACGCGGAGATGACGCGAGACATCGAGATCGCGGAGGAGGCGGCGAGGAAGGCGACCGCGAGGGAGCACGCGGCGATCGTCGCGCGCGCGGGAGCGTCCGCGCTTCGCGTCGACGCCGCGACGCCGTTCGCGGAGAAGCTCGCGAGGCGATCGAGGTTCGACGCGAGGTATCACGTCGCTTCCGCGGACGCCGGGAAGAATGATGATGGTGATCTGCGATCGAGGACGCTCGGGCGAGGGTTCGGAGGCGCGCTCGCGACGAGTCAGCTCGACCGCGACTTTCGGGCGTTTGACGAGGCGTACGTGGATTTGCCGTCGCTGGAGGCGTACAAAGCGCGCGTCGCGGAGCTGCACGGGGAGAAGCCGGCGAAGAAGCCAGCCGTGGCGGCGGCGGGAGCGGCGAAGAAGAAGAAGGGGAGGGGACGGCCGAAGAAGAAAACCCCGGACGACGACGACGACGACGACGTGGACGTCGACCCGATCACGGATCAGCTGTTCGACGACGTCGACGCGCAGCTCGCGGCGCTCAGGCGCGGCGAGGTGGCGGCGCTCGGCGCGAACCGCGGCGACGGCGCGAAGACGACGAAGACGAAGAAGAAAATTGTCGCGACCGATCGCACCGCGCTGTCGCGCCTCAGAGCGGCGGAGCTCTCGCTGGAGGTGCGCGCGAAAAACGCGAGCCCGTCCGCGCCCGTGGACGCCGCGCGCGAGGCTGACTTCGAGCGTCAGATCCGATCGCTCCTTCTCGAGCAGAGCGACCTGGAGAAGACGCGAGAGGAGGTGCTCTCCGCGGCGAAGAAGGCGGCGGAGGAGGAGAAGGCTGGCCCCGACGCCGCGGCCGTCGCCGCGATTGAGAGAGAGCTCCTGCGGCCGCTCACGGACGAAGAGCTCGGCCTCGTCGAGGAAGCGACGGACAGCGGCGGCTTCGGCGGCGAGGTGCTCGCGTCCGGGACGTTCCCCGGACAGGGCGCGCTCGAGATGACGCGGAAAGACGTCGGCACGATGGCGAGCGGGCAGTGGCTGAACGACGAAATGTGCAACTTCACGGTCGGCACGATGGCGCGGCGGGACTTGGAGCGCAGCGGCGGGACGCAGCCGCGGACGCATTTCTTCAACACGTTCTTCATCAAGAAGCTGCGAGACGGCGGGAACGGGTACGATTACAACGCCGTGCGGAGATGGACGACGAAGAAGAAGCTCGGGTACGACGCGTTGGCGTGCGACAAGGTGATCGTTCCGGTGCACCAGGCGATTCACTGGGTCCTCGCCGTGATCGACTTGAAGGCGAAGCGCGTGACGTTTATGGATTCGCTTCACGGCGGCGACCACGGACTCGGGAAGGATCTGATTCGCTGGGTGAAGGACGAGACGAAGAACAAGCGAGAGATCGATCTGGACACGAGCGACTGGGTCGTGGAGTGCCCGAAGGACGTCCCGAGGCAGCTTAACGGCCACGACTGCGGCGTTTTCATGCTGAAATTTGCAGACTACATCGCGACCGGGTGTCCGTTGACGTTCGATCAGCGGAACATGGAGTACTTCCGGCGGCGAATCATCGCGGACGCGATGGCGTGCGGGAGAGAGTGATGCCGAACGAGAAAATATCCGTCGATTGAAACGAGAAAACGAACGACGCGGCGAGTAGCGCCGCGTCTTCTCTACGTCTCATCCATCTTCGCCGCGAGTTTCGCCATCGTCTCGTCCACCAACGCCGCCGTCTCCGGGTCCTTCATCGCGCTCTCGTATCGCGCTTTGAACGCCTCGAGCTTCTCCGGATCCCGCATCAGCGCGGCGAGATCCGCGGGGACCCCGTTCCCGTCGAATTCGAAATCCTTGAGCTTAATCCGCGCGTCGATCTCTCGCGACATCTGCCGCGACATCCGACACCCCTCCACGAGCTCGGGGTCGAGATCCATCTTCTCCGCGCCGTCCTCGTCCGGGAGCTCGAAGACCGCGGGCGCGACGCGCGGGTACTCGACGGGCGGCGGCTTGGCGACGACGGCGCGACGCGTCGTCGCGACCGCGACCGCGTCGTCGTCGTCGTCGTCGTCGTCCGAGGAGGAGGACGCGTTCGCGATGACGTCCCAGCGCCCGTCGCTCCACTTCGGGTCCGACCTGCCGCCGCCGCTCGCGTCCGACGCGTGAACGAACGCCCCTTTCTTCGGCGTCCTCTCCTCCGAGGTCCTCAGCTCGTTCCCGTTCCCGCCGCGAGCGTTTCGATCCCGATCCCGATTCTGGCGCAGCTCCGCGAGGCTCTCGTTCAAGACGCGCTCCATCTCGCGCGCGACGCGCGACGTCGCCCCGTGCGACGCCGTCAGCGCCGTCAGCGCCTCGCGCGCCGTCGCCGCCGCCGCCGCGAGCTCGCCGACGTGCGCCTCCGTCTTCGCCAACAGCGCCAGGTGCAACCCCCGCGGGGGATAATTCTCCGGGTAACACAGCTCGTGCGGCTTCACGAGCGAGCGCGCGAGCGTCAGCGCGCGCGGAAAGTCCCGCGCGTCGATCGCCGCGCGCAGCGCCGCGGCGCGCACGCGCAGGCGAAGGACGTGGCAGTCGCCCACGGCGGCGGCGAATCCGACTCCAAAAGACGCGTCGTCGTCGCCGTTCAGGAGGTCTTCCGCTCGCGTCGTCATCTTCTCCGCGGTGTCGTGGTCGGACTCGTCTCGAAGGAACTTCGTCGCCGCGTCGAGGCACCGCGACGCTTCCGCGACGCGCGACGCGGTGCGCGCGCGGTCCGCGCCGCCCCAGGCGCCCCAGCCGTGCACCTCGACGCCGTTTCCTCTCGGTCGTCTCGGCGCGGCGTCGGCGTCGGCGTCGGCGTCGGCGTCGGCGTCGGCGCGAGCGTCGGCGCGAGCCGCGCGACCGGGACCCGCGGCGCCGCCGCCCAACCCGCCGGAGTAATCGATCGGCGGCTCGTCGTCCTCGTCCTCGGACGATTCGTCCTCGGTCTCGGATTCCGCCGCGGCGCCGTCGCCGTCGCGTCGCGACTGGTCGACGACGACGACGACGCCGCCGCCGCCGCGCGCCGCGGTCAAATGTTCATCGTCAACCGCGTCCGTCCGCCACGGCGGATAACGCGCGTCCGCGCCGTGGTCCACGAACACCGCGCCGCACGGCAGCTTCGTCCGCGTCGCGCGTGAATGATCGTCGAGCGGCGAAGGCGCGCCGATGTCGCCGTCGATGTCGAACCGGTAGTGATTCAACAGCTCCGCGCGTCTCTCCGCGCGCGTCGCCAACAGCTCCACGTACGAGATCGCAATCTCCTCTCCTTTCCTCACGTCCCGCACGCACCGGAACGTCGCGGTCGTCCCCTCCCCGAACGTCTGCGCGACCGTCGGCGCGCACGCGTGGTTCATCATAGCCGCGGTGGGGTACACGCCCATGCCCACGGGGTTGAGTTCGTCGTCGTGGATCGTGTGGACGTTGCACGCGAACGCGGCGAGGAGTCGCGCGACGTCTCTCGGGTCCGGGCCCCCCGCGAGCGGGTCCACGAAGTTTGGCGACTTCGGGTCGTGCTTCGGGTTCGCCGCCGCGGAAGGGTCGAGGACGCGCGCGATGTACGCGCACGTGAGCATCGCCATCTGCGCGAACGTCGCCTTCCTCGCGGGCGGCAGCGCGTCGGTGTCGTCCCAATGATGCGTCAGCGATCGGAGCGCGTCGTAGCCCTCGCCGAGGCCCATCGCGGCGGCCGCGGCGACGTCCTCGGCGTCGTCGCGCGCGTCGGCGGCGTCGGCGGCGTCGGCGGCGTCGGCGTTCTTCTTCTCCCGGTCGCTCTTCTCCTTCTCCTCGCGCGCTTTGCGCCACAGCGCGCGCGCGGCCATGCGCGCGGTCGCGGGAGGGACGCGTCCGCCCTTGGCTGCCGATTCGATCGCAGCGCACTCCTCCCTGTGCCCGCGCTTCCACGCCGCCGCCTGCGCGTCTCGGCCGAGATACCGCGCGTGCTTGCATCGCGCGCAGCGGAGAAGCGCGCCGCCGTCGTCCGCGCGCTTGAACGTGTGGTCGCACCGCGCCGCGCGCTGCGAGTCGTGCAGCGCGCACGCGTACGGGCGCGCGACGAGCGCCTCGTCGCCCGCGCGCATGTCCACCGCGGCGACGAGGTGCCGGCCTCTCGCCGGGTCGACGCGCATCTCGACGCGCCCGCCGGGGAGGAGGACCGGCGGTGGCGCGACGACGTCCGCGTCGTCGTCCGGCGTCGTCATCGCGCGCGGCGCGCGGCGTCCTCTGCGAGATCGCGCGGCGTCGCGGACTGGAGGGAGAGCGAGAGGAGGAAAGTTGAAAGTTTATGGTCTCACGATCTCACTCAAAAGAAGGAAACACTGCTGCCTATAACACTACAACTGCACTGAAACGCGTCGCGTCGCGCCGCGCTTCAAGTACAAAAAATCCGGGCCGCGGTCCCCGCCGCGGCCGTCCGTCCCATCCGTGCGCGCCCCGCGCCGCGTTAATACACGCGCGCGAGAGCCGCCGCAAAAATATCTTTCGTCCGTTCGCTCACTCGCCCTCCGTCGTACGTTTGGTTTTGGTTGGATAAATACCGCCCGCCCCGCCTCGAGGTCATCAGCCTTATTCGTGTCCCACACCCACATCGATCCCCCCAAAAGAAACGCCCAACACGGAGACGTTTAATCCCCGCGCTCCCACACGAGCATGCTCCGCTTGCCGACCATGACGTCCGCGAGCTGCACGACGCGCTTCCAGACGGACTCCTGCACGTACGGGACGCCGTGCTTCTCGCAGATCGCCTTGATCTTCGGCTGCGCCTTCTGGTAAGACTTCATGGAGATGTCCGGGAACATGTGGTGCTCAATCTGGTAGTTCAACCACCCGTGGAAGAAGTCGTTCAGGTCGCCGCCGGTGCGGAAGTTGGCCGAGCCGATAACCGCGCGGAGATAAAAGTCATCCGACCGCGGCTTCGTCTCCGTCTCGAACCGGTAGATGTCGTCCCCGACGTGGTTCGTCGCGATGATGATGAACGAGTGCACGTTGGTGATCACGTCCGCGAGGATGGACGTCAGGAGGACGCCGGTCGCGAGCTGCGCGCCGCCGACGGCGTAGCCCAACGCGGGCAACGCGGCGAACTGAAACAACGCGTACGGCGCGAAGCACTTCGCCGTCTCGACGAGCGCCGCCATGCCGCCGGGCTTGAAGACGCCGCCGATGACCGTGGCGACCGTGCTCGGGAGCTCGCCCGTCTTGAACGGGTTCACGAAATCCTCGCCAGCCTTCTGCGCCTCGCGTTCCTTGCGTTGGTACATCTCTTTCATCGTGTTGGGGGCGTAGTAGAACCACTTCCAAATGAGCGCGAGGCCGACGACTTGGCCGTAGCGCGCGATCATCGGGAGGTTGCCCGAGCGCAGCGGTTTCATGTTGCGCTCGACGAGATCGGGGTCGGCTTTTTCGCCGAGCTGCGCGCGGAGTTGGGGAGGGAGGGAGGGAGGGGGTCGGCGTCCGCTTCGGTTGAAAATCAAATCGTTCGGGGCGACCAATAAAAAAAAACAATTCAAGATGTGAAGGATAAGCCCGCCCGCGACGGACGCGCGACGGCCGTCGCGCGCCGCCGCGGGCCCCGCGCGAAGAGCGCGCGCGACGCACCTGGTAGTGGTGGAGGTGGTTGTGCTCCACGTCCCACGCCTCGGGCATCATCCAGTCCATCCAGTCCGAGATCCTGCGCGCGATCCCCTTCGCGAACGTGCGACGGTGGAAGCGGCCGGTCACGACCCCGCCCTCGCTCTGCGCGGTGTTGTACCCGCCGTGGCAGACGTGATGCCCGACCATCGTCCATCGCGCGCAGATCGCGGTGGACATCATGAACGCCGCGATCGGGTTCACGCCGCCGACCGCGGCGAAGACGTTGCCGAACAGCATCGGCGTCGCGAAGAGCACGGCGAGGCCGCCGTAGTAGAAGCAGTTGGCCCACGTCAAGATCTTGTTGAGGTGATCGACGTCATCTTCCCCGATCTCCGCCTTGAGCTCCTTCTCAACCTCGCGCACCTCGGCGGCCCACGAGGAGAGATCGAAGTTCTCGCGCCACTTGCCGGTCTCGTTGTACGTCATTTCACCCGACCCCGCGGACGGCATGTCCATCGTGATCGCCGCGCGCGTCTGAAGGACGCCGCGCGCCGCGCGGCGCGGGGCCGCAGCCTTGGCGGTGGCCGCACCCCGGACCGCGCGAGCGGAGCCGGCGCGGCGGGAGGTCGCCTTGAGAGACTTGGCGCCCGCGAGGGCGACGGGAGCGGCGATGGTCATGGACGCCATTGTGTGTCGCGTGCACGTCTGTGCGCGAGAAGTGACGCGCGCGGCGCGAGCACGTCGAACGCGAGCCGATGCGGAGGCCGGCGGCACGTGACTTGAACGGCTGAGTTTACGTGGCGGTCGTGTGTGGCAGCGCGTGCGTCTCGGCGCGATTTATACGGGCCGCGGTTAGACCGTCGTTCGCGAGTCAGATGCCGAGGCGGGAAGATCTTTTGTGCGGGATTGATTTTTTGGTTCCGCGCGTCGTTCGCGTCGAGTCGATGAGATGACCGGTTGAAACGACGTTCTTTCCATCGTTTCATCGGGGAAGGCGATTCGCTCGGGTTCAACGCCGCGTTCAAAGAACCCCGAAACCACCGAAACCGTTCGAGACCGAATGAATCCCTCCCTCCCTCCGTCCGTCCCTCCCTCCCTTCCTCCTCTCCCATCGCGTCGCGTCGCGAATCACATCCCCGCGTTGATCTCCCGGAAGAACGCGATCGTCTCCTCCAACGTCCGCGCGAACGCGTCCACCTCCTCCCTCGTGTTGTACAGATACAGCGACGCGCGCGCCGACGCGGGGACGTTCAACGCCTTGTGCAGCGGCTGCGCGCAGTGATGCCCGCTCCTCGTCGCCACCCCGGACGCGTCCAACAGCGTGCACACGTCGTTCGCGTGCAGCCCCTCGACGTTGAACGCCGCGAGCGACGCGCGGCCCTGCGCGGGCGTCGGCCCGTACACGGTCACGCCGTCGATCGCGGCGAGTCGCTCGTACAGACGCGTCCCCACGTCCACCTCGTGCTCGTGAACTCTGTCCATGCCGATCGCGGAGAGGTAGTCGCACGCCGCGCCGAGCGCGATCGCCTCGCCGATCGCGGGCGTTCCCGCCTCGAACCTCGCGGGCGGGGGCGCGTACGTGCTCCTGTCCATGAAGACGTCCTGGATCATCTCGCCGCCTCCCATCCACGGCGGCATCGTCTCTAGGACATCCGCGCGGCCCCACAGGAACCCGATCCCGGTCGGCGCGCACATCTTGTGCCCGGACGCGACGATCCAGTCCACGCCCAACGTCTTCACGTCGATCGGCATGTGCGGCACGGACTGGCACGCGTCGAGGAGCACCTTCGCGCCGACGCTCTTCGCGAGCTTCACCAGTCGCGGGACGTCCACCTCGCTGCCGAGGACGTTGGACACGTGCGCCGTCGCGATCAGTTTCGTTTTTCCCTCGCGCGCCGCGGCTTCCAGCGCGTCCATGTCGATCCCGTTCCCGTCCGGCGCGAGCCCGACGTGCCGCAGCGTCGCGCCCGTCTGTGCGCACACGAGCTGCCACGGCACGATGTTGCTGTGGTGCTCGAGCTCGGAGATGATCACCTCGTCCCCCGGTTTCAAGTTGGCGACGCCCCACGTGTACGCGACCAAATTAATCGCCTCCGACGCGTTGCGCGTGAAGACGATCTCGCGGTCTGTCTCCGCGCCGATGAAGTCCGCCACCTTGACGCGCGCGAGCTCGTACGCGTCCGTGGCTTTGCCGCTGAGGTAGTGCACGCCGCGGTGGACGTTCGCGTTGATCTCGCGGTAGTAGGCGGCGTGCGCGTCGATGACGACGTTCGGCTTTTGCGACGACGCCGCGGAGTCGAGGTAGACGAGCGGCTTGCCGCTGTCCGGGAGCGTCTGATGCAGGATGGGGAAGTCGCCGCGGAGCTCGTCCGCGAGCGTGGAGCGCACGGACGTGCTCGCGGCGGCCGTGGAGACGGACGCGCGGGTTCGCGCGGTCCCCGGGAGCCGCGGCGGATTCGGCGGCGACGCGGCGGCGACGCGCGCGCGAGATCCGTGCGACGCGGGGGACGCGCCGCGCGGGGGCGGGGCGCCGTCGCGCGACGCCGCGGACGCGGACGCGCGAGGCGCGGACGCGGACGCCGCGAGCGTTAACGTAGCCATCGTCGCCATCGTCGAGAACGACGCGGACGCGGCGGCGGTGTCGGGCGTGCCGTGCGCGACGTCGAGCGCGCGGGGATTCTGTCGTCGTCGACGTGTCGAAAGCAAGCCAGAACCCTACGTCCCGAAACCTCAACACAGTCTGAGAGCCACCTGAGTCGACGAGACGCCTCCCGCGCCGTCGTTTGATATCGCGTCGATAACATTATTACGTACTACCCGCGCGACCGGCTAGAGGTCACGTCCTACTACTCCGCGAGTCGACGCGCGCGCGTCGACCCGCGAGCTACGCGCCTCGTGTCCGACACGAGGCGCTCGCTATCCTCCCCTTCCCTCTCACGGCGTCCGCCGCCCACGAGCGGAAAAAAAAAACACGAGGTTCCCGACGCGCCCGCCTCTCGTCACGCGTCCTTCCTCGGCACGTACGCGAAGCCGCTCGGGAGTTTCGCGTTCGTCTGCTGCAACTCGCCCGCGCACATCATCCGCTCGCGGCTCACCGGCGTCGCGGTCCCGTCGTCGTCCGCGGCGGGCGCCGCCGCCGTCGTCGCGCCCGCGCCGCCCGACCGTCGCGCGCGCTTCGGCCATCGCCCCTCGCCGCCGCCGCCGTCGCCCGCGCTCGGCCCGGACGACTTGGAAGTCCCCTTCACGCTGCCGCTCCTCGCGCGCTTCGGGACCGACGGACTCGTCTCCCCGCCCCCGGGGGGGTTTCCGCCGCCGCTATTCGAAGACGCAGCAGACGCGCCGCGCTTCGCCGTCTCGCTCTTGAGCACCGCCTTCCGCATCCCCCCGCGCACGCGTTGGAGATTCGAACGCAGCCGCCGGATGCCGCTCGACTCCTCGCCGCCGCCGCCGTTTAGGGTGTTACTTTTACCACCAGCATCGCCCGGGGTGTTACCTCCGCCGCCGCCGCCCGCCGCCGCCGCCTTCGCGACGACGTGCGCGACGCCGCCCCACGACCCGGGGGTCATCGTCACCGGCGCGAGCTCCGGCGGCGGCGGCACCGAAGCCCTCGGGACGCCTTTGCTCTCGTCTCTCTCGCGTCGCGCCGCGCTGTGCTTGTCGCAGTACGCTCTGTAGTGCGGCCGCGTGCCGTCGCTCGCGCGGACGTGCATCCCCGCCTGCCGCGCGCACAACGGATGGAACGTCGTCTGGCAGTGCCCGTACGAGCACCGCATGGGAACGCCGGCGGCTTTCCCGCACGCGAGGCACCGCTGGTTCGCGCGTTCCTTCGGGATGCTCTGCACGCCCTCGACGCACTGCAAATCGTTCTCGTCCTTGATGACGATCTCCGGCGTCCACTGCGCGCAGACGACGTGGCACCACCGCCCGTCGACGCACTGTTTAAACGCGCCGAGCTGCACCGGGCACAGGAGGCACGACACGCCGCGGTACATCGCCATCTTCTCCTGCATGGACGGGCGAGCGCCGCGCGCGAGCGCCGTCGCCGCCGCCGCCGCCACCGCGGGGGTGTTCGCCTTTCCCTTATCCGTCGCGTCCTTGCACACCCAGCACATCCACGCGCCTCCGGCGCCGGCGGCATTCTTCGCCTCCGCGGCGCTGGACAGGCCGTAGCACCGCGGATGCACGGGGAGCGCGCAGCGCGCGCAAGTCAGCGTCTCCCGCGTGAACGCGACGTCCGCGGTGCCCGCGCACACGGCGCAGTTGCGCGGCCCGCGAGCGCCGCCGAACGCCGCCGCGGCGTGGACGGTGTCCACCGACACGTCCGGCGCGCTTCCCCCGGGGGAGGCGTAACATCCCCCGGCGCCGGGCGTTGGGGCGCCCGCGCCGGTCGGGGTCGTGGGATACGAAACGCCGCCGCGGCTGTTGTTTTGGTCCTTCGCCGCCGGGCTCGCGTCCCTCGCGCCGACGCCGCGCCTGGCCGCCGCCGCCGCCGCGGCGTCGTACCCGCGCTGCGGCTTCGGCATCGCCGCGAGCGCCTTCCTCTCGCGCTCTTTCAACTCCGCAGCCTTCGCGTCCGCGGCGGCGATCTCCAACGCCGCGGCCGCGACGTCGGGCGGGAGGCCGTCGAGCGCGCCCATCGCGGGCGCGATGACGTTGCCAGCCGCGTCTCTCCGCTGCGCGCCGACGCGGCTCGACGCCGCCGCCGCCGCCGCCGCTCTCTCGAGCGCCAAGCGCTGATCCGCCTCGCGCTTCTCGCGCTTCTGCACGCGCCGGACCTCGCGCGTCTTTGCGACGTACCCACCCGCCTCCGCGTGCTCGCCCTCGACGCGCGCGAAGTGCGCACCCTCCTTGTCCACCTTGTCGCGAACCCGCCCCAACGCGTCGAGCAGCGCCGACCGGTTCGCCTGTGAGGGTCGTTCCATACAAAGCGATGGCGGGGTGGAGTTCATAGGCGTCAGGTGGAGTTCAAAGGCATCGCGCGCGGGGATTGAAAGCGAGGTGTGAGCGGAGAGAGACGACGGCAAACGTCATTAAGGATCGGCGTTCACCACGCCGACGCGGTCGTATGGGGACCAGCGTACAGAACGCGCCTGCGTCTGCCACAGGAGCTCGTACTGCAACGCGAGGATCTCGCCGTCCACCTCGCACGTCGGCGCCGCCGCGCGCAGCTCCGGCGCCGCGTTCAGCGCCTCGGTCAGCGCCTCGAGCTCGTCCTCCGCGTCCGCGGGGTCGGACTCGGAGTCGGACGCGTCGGACGCGGCGTCGGCGTCGTCCGACGCCGAGCCTTTTTTCCCCCCGCCCGCCGAATAGCGTCTCTCCTCGCGCTCGCGCTCTCGGCGCATCTCCGCCTTCATCGCGGCGAGCGACGCCGTGGACGCCGCGAGCGGCGTCGTCGGCGCGCGGCGCGTCGGCACCGCGGCCGCCGACGCCGCGGCGGCGACCGCGGCGTACGCGACCGAGGGCTCGGGCGACGCGCCTCGCGACGGCGCGTCGAACGGATCGTCCAGAGACCCGGCTCTGGACCCGCCGCGACGCTGGCACTTCAACGGCGCCGTGTCCGTGCCGCATCGCCCTTTCTTCTGGACGACGCACACCGCGCATCGACCGCTGTTCGGGTCGACGGCGCTGGCGCGCGAGGAGGAGTTCCTCCCCTTCTTCCCCCCCTTACAGGCGCCCGCGTCGGACGCGAGCCCGATCGGCGACGGCTCCGGCTCGGGCGGCGACGCCAGCCACGGCGTCGCCGGCGGCGGCGCCGGGAGCTGCGACACCGAGCTCGCGAGCCAGAACGACCTGTCCAGAAGCATCTCCGTGTGAAGCGGCATCGTCTCGTCGATCGCGGTCGAGCCGTGCGCGTGCGGGAGGTTGCCCTTGTCCCCGAACGCGCGAGTTATCGTCTCCTCCCGCGCCTTGTCCGCTTTTTCCTCAGCCGTGGGCTCCCGCGCGGGCTCGACGCCGCCGCGCGCGCCTTGGTTCCCCGGGGGGGCACCCGTCGCGATCCCGCCGAAGATCGGCTCCTGCTTGACGTGGGGATAGGGCGCGGCGGCCGCGGTGATCGCGGTGAGCGACGCGTGCGAGGACGACGGCGTGACGCCGCCGCTGATCGTCGTCGCGACGGACGCGTCGGAGGACACTTTGCCAACCTTGCCCAGCGCGCGTTGCGTCAGAATCCCCACGGCCGCGGTCGCGGGCGCCGCCGCGAGCGGCATCACCGCGACCGGCGCGGGAATGGCGTTCGGGATCTCGCCGCCGACGTACACGCCGCCGTTTTCGTCCGTCTTCATCACGGCGACGACCTCGGGGGGAGGTATCGGGAATGCCGGGGGCTGGTCGGAAGCCG
>MDSW01207582.1_pt1 | contig 32950 bp, 34 predicted proteins | sample 811171 | NCBI WGS metagenome assembly MDSW01 (sample SAMN05326641, study PRJNA326480) | marine metagenome | isolation source: seawater | place: Atlantic Ocean: North West | collected 2012 | reverse complement strand
TGTTTTTTTAGAATCTGTTCAATTTTATTTTGATTAAATTTATTTGAATTTTTAAATGTTTCCTCCAGTTTATACAAATTTATTTTTTTCTTTTTAAAATTTTTATCAAAAATTAAGATTGTACCAGGTTCAACCTTATTACAATTATCAATCATAGTACTACTATCTTCTATATGATTTAAATATAACCAATTTTTAATATTATTTTTGTTTAATCTAAGTTTAACAATGTGTTGAAAGCTTTTTATCTCGCTAGAAAAAAATATTTTTTTATTTTTAAGAAAATAATATAATGGCTTCATTCCAAATTCATCTCTAACAAGGTATAGTTTTTGTTTTTTCTTATCATAAATTGAACATGCGTACATGCCACTTAATTTTTTAAAACATTTTAGTCCCCACTCCTCAAAAGCCCTTGCAAAAACCTCTGTGTCTGACTCTGTAATAAATTTATAATTTTTTTTCAATTTTTTTTTTCAAAATCTTATAATTATAAATTTCACCATTAAAAGAGAAAATAAATTGTTTTGTTTCAAAAGGAATATCTGATCTTTCTACAGGGTCAACTATAGCAAGTCTAACACAGGCTGTTATAAATTTATTGTTTTTTATAATTTTTTTTCCATCCGGACCACGATATGATACTTCATCAATCATTCGATTAATGAGAAAAGAATCTTTTTTGTTAATTAAATCTTTTGATAAAATACCAACTATTCCGCACATAAAAATATTATTTATTTGAGATTTTTTTTTAATACAAGAGTATTTTTTTTAATAAGCTTTTTAACACTTTTTTTTAAAATTTTATTTTTGTCTAGAGGTGAAATTCCTGTTCCAGGTCTCTTATAGGTAATGTCACTATTTTTTATTACATCTCCTGGATACAAATCTCTGACACTTACTATACTTTTTCTTGCGACCTTGAATATTTCTTTATCTTTGTTTGATAATTTTTTTTTACTTATACCTAATATTTTTTCAGTTGATCTAATATTTTTTACCAATTCTTTAAATTCTTCAATGGTGCACGAACTTTTATGATCAGGACCTATCATATTTTTATTAATAGTTACGTGTTTCTCTATTATTTTAGCTCCCATTGAAACTGCACATATTGATGCTAATCCACTTATAGTATGATCAGAAAAACCTACCGAACATTTAAATGTTTTTTTTAATTCGTGAAGAGTTTTCATATTAACATCTTTAAGTTCAGTTGGATAATTACTCACACAATGAAGTAATGAAACTTTATTCTTTATATTCTTCAAAAATCTCAAACTTTTTTTAATTTCATCAAAACTCGCTAAACCTGTAGATAAAATTACAGGTTTATTTTGTCTATTAATATAATCCAACATATCTAAAGATAAAATTTCGCCAGAAGGAATTTTAAATTTTTTAATTTTAAGTTTTTCATTTAAAAACTTTAACGAATTAATATCAAACGCAGAACATAAATAATCTAATTTAAATTTTTTACACTCTTTGGATAATTTTTTATGTTCATCTTTACTTAATTGTCTTTTCTTTACCTCATCAAACAAATTAACCTTAGATTTGTACCCTCTAGTATTTTTTTCATATTTTGCTCTTATCGAATTGAGTGATAGAGCCATGTGGGGATCACTTATTTGGAATTTTATAGCATCGACACCAGATTTAGCTAATAGATGAATGTATTTTTTTGCAAGCTTAAAAGATCCATTATGATTCGGACCTATTTCAGCAATTATATAAATTCTATTATTTTTTTTCATTTGAAACGTGTAGACTAATTCCTTTCATACCAACAATTTTTTTGGGTAATTTAATCCTATTTTTTTTCTTTTTTAAAAAAATATCAATTATAGCTTTGATATAATTACATCCAGCCAAATGAGTAAATGGGTATCCTCCCCCGAACCTCGGGTTGAAATCTATAAAAAAAATATTATTTTTTTTATCTTCAATTACATCTATATCTATAGGACCAATGTGCTTTAATTTTTTTGAGATATTTCTGCACAATGTTGTGTATTTTTTTTGGTTCAAAATTCTGGCCTTATCTGTTTCGCCAGCTCTCATCGCTAATTTTAATTTAGCACAAGAGTGTAAATACTTGCCATTTAAATCATTTAGAATATCCAAATTAATTTCTACTCCTTTGATTATTTTTTGAAGCATATTTTTATTAAAATTTAATTTTTTTAAATCATTTTTGTCTTTAAGAATTTCTAAACCTTCACTTGAACTTCCTTGAATTTCTTTTTTTAATATTGGAAATTTATAATTAAAGGTTTTAAGGTTATAATATGATTTAGGATATTTTATTTTATTTATAAAACAATATTTTTCTGTCTTTTTCTTATCAACTAAATTTGATATAAGTTCATAATTTGAAACCAAAACTGTTGTACCAATTTTTTTAAATTTAATTTTATTTTTTGAAAGAATTTTTAATTCATTGTCGATACACGGAATAAGAAGATCTATTTTATTTTGTTTACATACTTTTAGAATTGCAGATAGATATTTTTTTTCATTATTTTTAACATGTGGGGTGATTATTTTTTTAATTTTTCTATTTATATAAAAAGTTGGTGTAGCATAATTGGTATCTGAAACATATAATTGTAATTTATAACCTTGTCTTATTAAATCGCAACAATACTCTACTAAGTATGTTCTTCTTCCAGAATTAGAAAATAAAATTCGCATCACAGTAAATTATTTGCACTTCCGCCTGTATTTATAATTAATCCGTTTTTTAATTTATTTTTATAAAAATAGTCTATTGATCTTATATTGTAGATTGGATCGATAAGTATTTTGAATTCTTTGTGGAACCTATCTCTTATATTTTCATCACCTTTAGAAATTTTTCCATACATGCCTTTGAAGTCATCAACTACTTTTAAATTTTCTAAATTATCTTTACTTAATATTTCTAGTATTGACTCTAAACATCGATTTTTGTTTCGTGAAACAGAAACGCCAATCACTTTAATATTTTTTTTAAGTTCATTAGTTGCTTTTAAAAAACCACCTGCAGTTGTCCCCGTTGCGAATGGTAATAATATCCAATCTATTTTGTTTATGATATCAGGTCTTTCATTAAAAATTTTTTTTGCTAATTTGTAATACTCATTTAATGATCCTTGCGTATGACCTCCTCCAGGAATCCAAAGATAATTTTTAAATTTATTTTTAAATTTTTCTATTTCCTTAAAAGCATTTTTTTTTGAAATATGAATAATTTTTGCTCCTAATTCTTTTGATAACCTCATATTAGGATAATCATTTATATTAAATTTTTTTTCAGAAATTGCTAAAAATAAAAATTTTGTATTTAATTTTTTTGAATATTGAGCCAGTGCAAAACAATTGTTTGAAAAAATAGATCCTTGAGACATGATGCCTGAATGACTAAATTCAGAAAGAAGGTAATTTAATTTCCGTGTTTTGTTGCTAAAATGAATTTTCTCACCAAAACTCTCATCTAAAATAAAAATTCCGTTTTTTTGGAAAATATTATAATCCATTTGGGTTTATTTTAGTTTTAAATGAATTTTTTTATTTTTTATTTTCAAGAATATTGAATTTTTTGACGGATGGTAAAATGCTCTTAATTTAGTTTTAATTATTTTTTTACTTTTTATCTCTTTTGGATTTACAAATTGAACTTTTTTTAAATCTTTTAATTTATAGTTTCTTCCCAATTTTAAATTTTGTTTTAAACCTTTGCTTAACTTATTGCTTTTTAGTTTTTTAATAAATTTTCTGACTAAATCATATCCATGCGAATTAGCCTTATTAAATAATGAATATCCAGTATCATGCTTTGCAATTTTGAACATTTTCCTGCTGATTATATTTCCAGAGTCAACACCTTGGTTGATGTAGTGAAGTGTTACGCCAAATTTTTTTTCATTATTTAAAATTGCGAATATATGATTTGCGTTACCTCTATAATAAGGCAATGGCCCCCCATGAAGATTAACTATGCCATGGTGAAATTTATCAATAATTTTTTTGGTTAAAATTTTATGATATCTAATAGAAAAACCAATTTTAAATTTTTTTTTGCTTTTAGTTATCTTGCCTATATTGACTATATTAAGTCTTTTTTTTTTAGCGTACTTAAAAACATTTGGTCTAGCTTTACGATAATTTTTTTTTGTTATTACGAAAATTTTTGAATTTGGAAAATTTTTATTAATTGTAGTAAGACATTTTCTAGCAAGATCGTTAGATCCAAAAAAAACAATATTATTTAAATTTAACATTACACTGATTAATTGATTTAAAGAAGAATTTTAAGGTAATTTTTTCCAGATAAGGTGTTTGTCAATTTTCCTTTTTTTTAAGATTCTAATAATTTTTTTCGGCGCTGTTCCATCTCCGAACATGAATTTCATTTTTTTTAAGTTTTTTAAAAAAATTTTATTTTGGGTTTTTTGAATTGCATTTTTAATTTGATTAACAGAATATCCACAATTAATAATACTCGGGTGAAAATATCTCCCTTTTTGTCTTTCGCCAATATTTATAGTGGGTATCCTAAAATATGGTGCCTGACCAATTCCGCTAGAAGAATTACCTATTACAAAATTTGAATATTTATAGAAATTCAATAAATTTTTGAAACCTAAAGAGTCTACGTAAAACAAATTTTTATTTTTTTTCAAATTTTTCCTAATATACTTTAATATAATGTCTCTTCCATGTTCATGTCCTGGTGTAGTTATCAAAAATTGAATATTAAACTTTTTTAAAGCACTAAAGATATTACGTATTTGCCTTGATGAAGACAGATTTGTTTTCAAAGTAACCGGATGATATGTGAAAATACCAAGAGGCTTCTGGGGGTCTATTTTGAATTTTTTAAATAGACTTTTTTTATTATTAAATTTTATATTTTTCATATTTTTAATTGAGAGATTACCAACATTAAAAACTCTATTATGATTTTCACCCATGTTAATTACGTTTTGCCTGTATTTTTCACACATCACAAAATGTAAGTGCGCAGATTTTGTTATCATATGTCTTATCTGATTATCAATTACACCAAATGTTTCTTCACCCCCTGAGTAATGTATTATTGGTTTATTAAAAATTATTGCATTGTTCACCTCTGCTAGTTTTTCAAAACGATCTCCAAGAATAAAAATATAATCAAATTTAAATTTTATAAAAATTTTTGAAATTTTTTTATGAGCATCCGCTAGGGACTTTAGTAATTGAGATCTAGTATTTCCCACTATTTTATATTTATAATATCCAGAGACTTTTAGTTTTTCTTTTTGAATTTCTTTGATGGTATGGCCATAATTTTTATATAAATGTGTTCCACCCACAAATAGCAAAGGTTTAAAACCTTTTGTTCTCTCTACCTCTTTTATGATAGGGTTTAAAGATGCTAGATCTCCTCTTGTTGATGTAAAAAATGCAATTTTAATCATTTTGAATCTTTATAAAAATTTTTAATAAATTTAATTACAAGCCTTGCTTGATTGAGACTTAAGTTTGTACTACATGGTATATTTACAGTTCTCTTAAATAGATTTTCTGCATTTACAATTTTATAACTTTCAAAGAATTTATAGGGTTTTTGCATATGACATGGTTGCCATATTGATCTAGTTTGTATTTTTTTTCTTCTTAAATAATTAATCAATTTTTTTTTATCTGAACCTTTTTTTAAAATTACAGACATCATCCAACAATTGTTTGTTGCATATTTTGGTACAGGCGCAAAATTTAGATTTTTCATACTTTTAAAATTTTTTTGATAAAATCTATAAAGTTCCCTCTTTTTCTTTAAAAAATAATTTATTTTTTCAAGTTGCGCCAAACCAACTGCTGCTTGAACATTTGTTAATCTAAAATTATATCCAATATCATTATGAACGTAGTTTATTGGATCGTCGGTTGCTTGGGTTGATAAATATTTAGCATATTTAGCTAATTTTTTTTCATTAGTTAAAATCATACCTCCTCCACCCGATGTTATAATTTTATTTCCATTAAATGATAAACACCCAACGTTTCCTATTGTGCCAGTATGTTTTTTTCTTAGACTGCCAGAGTTGTAAAAAGTACCTAAAGACTCAGCAGCATCCTCTACAACTTTGATTTTTCTTTTTTGACATTCAGCAACAAGCTTTTTTAATTCTACAGCATTTCCAGAAACATGTACTGGAATTATGGCGCTTATTTTCCTTTTTGATTTTTTATTAAAAGTAAATCCATTCTTTATAAATGTTTTATTTTTTAGAAAATTGGAGAGTTTTTTTATATCTAAGTTATAATATTCATCACAATCCATAAATACAGGTTTTGCACCAAGGTACATAATAGAATTAACAGTTGCTATAAAAGTCATGCTTGGAACAATAACTTCATCGTTTTGCTTTACTCCTAAAATTCTTAATGCAAGTTGTAGTGCAGATGTTCCTGAGGAACATGCAACAGCATATTTTGAGCCAGTATATTTTGATATTTTATTTTCAAACAAATTTACAAATTTCCCAACTGAAGAAACAAACTCAGTTTTAACGCACTGCGTCAAATATTTTAGTTCATTACCTTTTATGTTTGGAACTGAAAGGGGTATCATTAATTAATTTTTATATTTCGAGCTGTTTGGGTCTTTAAAAACATTATTTTTTAGTGAAAAAATTAATTCTTCAATGGCTTTTTCTAATGTTTTTTCTAATTTAAAATTTAAATTTTTTTCAATTTTTGAAAAATCAACCCTATAACTTCGTAAATCCTGATCTTTACCTAAATATTTAATATTAAGATTTGGAAGATAATTTTTTTTTATAATTTCAGCAATATCCTTTTTCTTCTTATTTGCGTCTGTGTTTCCTAAATTAAAAATTTGATTTTTTATAACTTTTTCATCAGCATTTATTATTTTTTCAACTATCCTGCCTACTTCACCTACCCACATAAGGGGTCTCCATAACTCTCCACCAAAGATTTCTAAACTACCGTTTAAGAAAGCATCTTTTACAAAATGGTTTACTATTAGATCAAATCTCATTCTTGGGGACGGCCCATGCACAGTTGAAGGTCTTAGTATTGTGAAAGATAAACTTGGGTCATAATTCTTTTTGAGAAAATTTTCCATAGAAATTTTACTTTCAGCGTAAAGAGATACTGGATTTAATGGAGTTTCCTCATTAGCCATAATTTTTGTATCTTGTACTCCGTAACTACTACAAGTAGAAAAAAAAATAAGTCTTTGAATTTTATTTTTTAAACATGATCCTATTACTTTTTTTGTTCCCTCTATATTTGTAATTTCAGTTTCTTTAGGATTTTTTTTACATGCACTTTCTCCAACAATTGCTGCTAGATGAACCACAAAATCAACTTTTTTAGTAATCTCATCGAGTAATTTCTTATCATTAATATTTCCCTGAATGAAATGGTAAGAAGGATATCCCAAAAAACAACTCACTCCGTCTGCACCTAGTGAAAGATTATCTAAAACATATACTTCAAAATTCTTTATAAGTAGATGTCTTACAACAGCTGAACCAATGTAGCCACCACCACCAGTCACCAGAGCTTTTCTTTTATTGTTCATTTATATCCAGTTACTATCACCAGAAATGTGATAATTTTTACCCATTAATTTTGGGTGATGTTTTTTCCAAATACCATTTGCATCTAAAATATATCTTGTATTTTTTAAAAATTTTTTAATTTCCTTAGAAGAAAAATTAAATTTTGAATGATCTACAGCTACAATTATTGCATCAAATTTACTTAGACCGTTTGGAAATTTAAAGGTTTTTATACCTAAAATTTTTTTGATTTCTCTTGCACTAAAATATGGATCATACAATTGAACTTTAATTTTGTTTTTTAACAACTCTTTAACAAAAGGTATTACTGGAGATAGAACACTAACTTTTAAATTACCTTTATATGAAAGACCTAAAATACCAATATTTTTCAATCCTCTTTTAATTACCGACTTTGCAATAAGTAAATTAATCTTGCTGTCTGTTTTTAGAGTCTCTCTTAAAAGAGTGAGTTTTCCGGGACTCTTAACATTTTCTAAAACATATCGACTCGATAAAGGAATGCAATATCCACCTGTTCCAAATCCAGGGTAAAAAGTACCGATATTCCATTTGGTACCAACTAATTTTAAAACCTCTCTCATATTATCTTTTGGAAAAGCTAGTGACAGTTGATTTGCCAAAGTTATTTCCATATGTCTGTACGCATTTTCAATGCTCTTTACCATTTCAGAGACTTCATGAGAACTTGCTTGGTGCAGCTTTTTACAAACAATAGACAAAATATCCTTTGCAATTTTGGATGAATTTTCGTCAGTAGCACCAAATACTCTATCAAGGTTTTCTAAACTTTTAGTTCCTTCAACAAACCAATCCCTTCTTGGAGCTACTGAATAAAGTAAATCTTTTCCAATTTTAATTTTATTTTTTTTAAAAAAAGGTATTATTTTCTTTTCAGAAAACTTTGGTGTCAAGGTGGATTCTATAATTATGATGGGCGTGTAATTTTTATTTTTTATTTTAATTTTTATTATCTTCTTAAGCACATCAAATAATATTTTAAAATAAGGTTTTCCATTTTTTTCTGTAGGAATGGCTATGAAATGCGCGAGAATTTGTGTATCTTCAAGATCTGCTAAATTATTTGTTGCTTTTAAGAAATTTTGTTTAACTAATTTTTTTATATCAAAACCAAACCAATCTCTTAATTCTGATATTGGAAGTACACCTCTATTAATTTTTTTTACTTTTGATTTATCTATATCGTAACCTATGCACTTGATTTTCTTTTTTGAATAATAGGCCATTGTTGACAAACCAATGTATCCAGTTCCCCATACAGCTATTTTGTATTTTTTTGATTTTAGTAAATTTTTAAAGTTAGACATAAAAAAATAATATTAATTAAGATTTGGGTTTCTTGCTAAAAGATCGTTTAATAATCCGGTATCCTTTATACTTCCATTTTCTATAAAATGTATAGTGTCACAATCTTGTAAAGTTGAAAGTCTATGAGCAACCACGATCATCGTGAGTCTATTTTTAAACTTCTTAATCGTATTAACAATTTTTCTTTCGGTTGGTATATCAAGAGAGCTAGTAGCTTCGTCTAGTATTAAAACCTCTGGACTAAAATACAAAGCTCTGGCTAGTCCAATTCTTTGTTTTTCTCCACCAGACAATCTTATTCCTCTTTCGCCCACTAAAAGATCTAATCCTGCCGGATTATTTTTAACGAAATCCCACATTTCAGAATCTTTTAAACACTGAATAACTTTATTATCGTCAATTAATTTCTTATCAACTCCGAAGGCTATATTGTTTCTAATACTGTCATCTAATAAATAAATATCTTGGGGTACAAAAGAAATAGGTAGAAATTTTTCTTTTTTAACATCTAAATTAAAATTTACTTTACCTTTATCTGGCTCAATTAATTTTAATATCATATTAATTAAAGTACTTTTCCCTGATCCTGATTTTCCTAATATTCCAGTCATAGAACCTTTGTTAATATTTAACTTTATATTTGAAATAGATTTTGTTCCTTTTTGAGACCCAGGATAATTAAAGCTAATATTTTCTAGTGAGATAAGTTTTTTGTTATCAAGATTATTATCAACATTAATAATTTTTTTATCACTTACATAGAGATTTGCTTTAGAGTCATAAATTTCATTAATAACTGTATCAAATGAATTTCGGTATACCTTAATATAGGTAAATGCGGAAGCTAAAGAGCTAAAGGAAGGTAGTAATCTTATTACAGCTACCACTATTAATGAAATGAATGGGATTACTGAAAGTATATCTCGTCCCATAGAATAAAAAGCTATAATTAATGATACTATAAATAATACTGAAAAGAGTTCAAAAAATACTCTTGGTAGTCTTTTTATATATTCTGAGATAAAAATATTTTTCTCAAATAATACTTTGGCATTTTTAAACTTATTTATGAAATAATGAAATCTTTCATAAACTTTTATATCCTTAATAGCTCCAAAGATTTCAAAAGAGGCTCTGTAGGAGTCCTCTAAGGATTTTACCCTTCCAACTGCTACTTTTTTTAATTTTTTATCTGTAGAAAAGTAAAAGAGTATAGAGATCAATATAATAAAACTGAAACTACCAAAAGTTATCAAGGGTTCTACAAACAGAAGTAATACTAATATTAATATGAGAAGCTGAATCTCTTTAAGAATTAGAAATACTGAAGATATATAAGTTGTTGAGTAATCTACTTCTTGAAGTACATTTTTCGCCAAGACAGATGAGTTTTGTCTCAAAAAAAAAGTATATGGTCTTAAAATATATGATCTAATTAGATTTACAGAAAGTGTCTTTCTAATTTTCTTTAAGATACTTAATTCATAATAGTTAATAAAAAGTATATACAGGCTTTTAAGAAAAAATATTACTAAAAGAAAAATAGATAATCCAATTACAGTATTTTCAAATTTTAAATATTTGTTAAATAAAGCATCGATATCAAACTTTAAATAATTTTTTATTAAATTTGGGTCAATTATTTCTGAGAGAATTATTGGTATTGTCCCAATCCCTATAACCTCAAGCAATGACAAAAATATTAATCCAATATATAAAGAATATATTTGAATGATTGTTGATAAGGAAAGTACTTCCCTGAGTTTTTTGATATTTGAGAGAAACATTATAAAAATTTTTTCAATTTTTTTACAAAATTTTTATTAAAATCAATTGATCTATCATCAATTAAAAAATCGAAAGTGGGTTTGCCAAAGATGAGTGTGTGAAATTTAAGGTTCCATTTTTTAAGCTGTCTAAAAGTAAATTTATATCCTTGCTTTTTTGCTTTTTTAATATTCTCATTATTTCGTCCCATATATCTTGCTGTGAATATCTTGATTGTATGTCCAGACTCAAAAAGTTGATTTATTATTTCTATTACCTTCTTGTTTGGTTTGGCTAATTTATAATCTCTACCCCTAGTTCTGCAGATAGTATTATCTATATCGAAACAAAAAACTTTTTTCATTTTTTATTAAAAATAATTATTTAGAGGGATAAACACTTTTGCCGATAATTAAATCTACAATGGATAATAATATAGCTTGGTGGGTATTTTCAATATGATTGTAAGATTTGCTGTTAATCCAAAAATTTATATCTCCGAGTTTACTAAGTTTATTATCTTTTTGATTTCCTGTTAATGTAATTATTTTTGAACATTTTTTTTTACGTGCTTTTTTTGCGCCAAAAATCATATTGGGCGAATTACCACTAGCAGATATAAGTATTACTGTATCGCCTTTGTCAGCGTAATACTCTATAGATTTTTCAACCCATTTTTCATAACCAAAATCATTGGAAAAACAAGTTAGCAAATCTGGTTCATTAAAATTGACACATCTCACTTTTGCATTCTTAGTAAGATCCACACTGAAGTGACTTGCGATTGCAGAACTACCACCATTTCCAAAAATAATATTTTTTTTTCTTTTTTGATTTGTGTTTTTTATAACTTTGCCAGCAAGTATAATTTTATTTATAGTTTTTTCATCAAAATTAAGCAAATCTCTTTGTTTCTTAAAATATTTTTTTAAATAATTATTTTGATTCATTTTTTACCTTTTGATAATTCTTTTGATCAAATTTTTCACACTTTGTAATAAATTATTTTTTTTTTCATTTTCAAATGGTATATAAAGTTTGTTAGGGAGTTCATCTTGATAGGAATAACTTATTTTGTAAAGTTCATTTTGAGACCAGCTTGATCCTCTGTCCTGGTAAGGGAACTTGAAGTCAGCATTTTTTTCTTTTTTTAATAAATAAAAAACTCCTACATCACTCACCATATTTAAATTTACAACATCAAAAAAATCTCTTCTGACAGGTGTGGAAAAATAAATATTTTTTGGATAATTAAAGGTCAAACATGAGTGAATTATTGAATAATTATTTACTGCTGCAAAATTTTCAAAGAAACTTATGTCGAAGTTTACAAACCCGTTTCCTTTAAAAATATTCTGAGAAATCATTAAATACCCCTTTTCTTTACAAAGTTTATGCATAGTTATAAAAGCTTCAATAAAATTAAAAGGATGCTCATTATTACCAAAATCTGTGACTAAATCATATTTGCCCATTAAATTTTGGTCATTAAATGGAAAATTTAAATCATGTTTGTAAATTTTCCCAACTGACTGTTCTTCCGGACGTCTGAGTTCTACCATATCAATTTTATCTGTAACTTTGGCGCCTAATGTTTTCCATAAAACCGAACTAGAAACTCTAGGTCTTTTAGGAGCATTTTTTGCAAGTTCAAAAAGTTTTTCATCAAATTGTATACCAAATTTTTTAAAATTATTCGTTATTTCTTCATAGTTTAAATTTAAATCTTGGTCACCCATATCTATGACAGAGGAAATCTTTTCATAAAAACCAGTTTGTTTTAATTCAAATATTATATCAGATATTTTTCCAGCAATTGCCATATTATTAAATTATTTTGTTTACAACCTCAAAAAATTTTTTATTTTTTAAATTGTAATCAATAATTCCATTTAAAGTTTTTTTTGTTTTCTTTTTCCAATTAATTTGACTGCAATTAAATACATTATTTAAAACTCTAAAAACTTCATCTTTTGATAAGATATTTGTATAAAAAAAACCATTCTCATTTATTAATTTAGGCCAACCAAATGGGCTACCTTGTTTATCTTCATAATCAGTTCTTCTCGTTGAAAAAACAGCTACTTTTTTGTTTCTTGCAATAGCTTCGTATCCTAAAGTTGAGTCTATAAAAACTATCATATCATAGAGATCTACCAACTGGTAAGACATGAATGATTTTTTTTTAATAAAATTAAATTTATTTTTTTTTAAGATTTTCGAAAAATAATTTTTCTCAGTTATACTATCATTTCCACTTCTGGTACCTAAAATATTAAGATTAATATTTTTTGTTTCACAAAATTTATGAAGCAAAGGTAGTAGTATTCGCTCGGTACAATAAAAATCTGGAGAATTTATATGGGAAGTTCGAAATTGCGAAATAAATAAAAGTTTTTTATTTTTAGACTGTCCAGGTGATATTGAGACCAAGTTATTTTTAAAGGAACCAATTTCAATATTTTTTGATTTAATATATTTAGAATATTCTAAACTCACTGATTTACCAAAAGTAAAAATATAGTCTGCTGATAAATAATTTTTTTTTCCATTAAGTTTTCTTAGCTTTGGAAACCAATCCAAAATTTGTCTCCTATAACCATATTGAACTGATATAAACTTTATATCAGAAAAATCTTTCTTTAAACTGTAAAAAAAAATAGAATTATCTATAAATGTTATAACTACTTTTGGATTTACTTTTTTAATATAGGTATAAATATAATCTTTAAAACTAAATTTTAATTTTAAAATCATATTTAAAATGATATTTAAGTTTAAATTTTCACCACGTATGTATAAAATTTCATAATCTTTTTTTTTAAAATAATTGTTTATTAACTCTTCACTTTGCAAATCAAAAAACAAAATTTTACTTTCTTTTGGACTTGAGAAAGAATATCTTGAATTTATCAAAATTCCTAATCTTCGTAATAGATTTTTCATAAAAAAACTATTTTTACCAATATTTAAATTTGGAAATTAATTTTTTTTCACCAGGAGTTAATTTTTTAATTCCGTCCCCAAACATTTTAGGAAATTTTTTTAGAACTTCAGTTAACTCACGTATACCCGACTCAGAGAGAGAAGCTGCTTGATCAGTTCCCCACATGGTTCTATCTAAAGTAATATGTCTTTCTATATAATCGGCGCCTAAAAACCAGGCAGCAAATGTAGGAGAAACTGTAGCTTCGTGACCACTATAACCAATTTCACATTTAAACTTTTGTTTTAATGTTTTGATCATATTTAAGTTTAAATTTTCATCTTTACAAGGATAAGTCGAAACACAATGCATAAGAATGAATTTGCATTTGTATTTTTTAAATATTTTTACTGCGCGTTCTATATCTCGCATCTGTGACATTCCAGTTGAAATAAATGTAACTTTTTTTTGTTTTGCAACACTCTCTAATAACTTTAAATTCGTTAACATAGGGGAAGCAATTTTGTTAAATTTTAATTTAAATTTTAATAAAAATTTTGTACTCTCTACATCCCAAGGTGCTGCAAACCAGGGTATATTTAACTTTTTGCAAAAAGTATCGATTTTTCTATAATCATTGTAGCTAAACTCTATTTTTTTTTTGTATTCCAAATAAGTCATCTCACCCCATGGAGTGTTTCTCATCACGGATTTTTGTTTTTTTGGAACTGATAAATCTGGAATTCTTTTTTGAAATTTTACAGCATCAAAGTTATATTTTTTTGCAAGCAAAATCAATTTTTTAGCTGTTTCTATTGATCCGTTATGATTGATTCCTATTTCAGCTATCAGAAATGGTTTTTTTCTTTTTTTAAATTTCATTTTATTTTGATCCAAAAAACTCTCTAAATTTACTTATTAATTTAATATCTTCTTTTTCATCTATCTCAAAACTATGATTTCTGCTCATAATATGTAAACCAATTCTTCCGAATAATCTGTTTTTTATTTTCTTAAATTTTTGTTTTTTAAAAATATATAATGATCCATTTTCAATATATTGATCATCTAGATTTTGCCTCAAAGGTCTTTTTTTAAAATTATAACTAGCTTTTAAATTTTTTTTCCTTCTCTTCCAAAAAAAAACATGTGATTTATAAACTGACAACATACTATCAAATTTTTTTTTTACAAAATTTGAAATTGCAATATCTATTTCGTTTTTTCTTCTTACTGGCGAAGTAGCCTGAAGAACTACAACATTATCAAATTTAATGTTTCTTTTTTCTAAAGTATTAATTGCATGGGCCCAGCCAGACTCAGATGTTGAAGTATTTGTTGATAAGTTTTTGGGTCTTTGAATAATATTTGATCTATTTTCTTTAGCATATTTTAAAATTTTTTTACTGTCAGAGCTTACCCAAAAAGATTTAATTTTTTTGGAGTTTAAGCAAGATTTTAGAGTCCAGTAAATAAGAGGTTTTCCGTTTACTTTTGTGAGATTTTTATTTTTTATACCTTTAGAACCTCCTCTTGCTAGAATAATTACTACAAATTTTTTTTGCATAGTTTGATTTAAATAAAGCTCCGCACTTTGCAAAAAACACTTTTTTTACATTTATTTTTCATAACAAATTTTATAATGAGCTAAATAAAAAACCTTTATTAATTGTTGTTACTTTGTTGCCCATTAAAATTTTAAATTTCGTTTTTTGAATATCTATTACTTGGAATATTAAATTCAGAAGTGGCCCTGTATTAAATCTGTATTCTTTATTAAGTTCTAATTGAAAAAAATCAGAGGATAAAAATCCACTATTGTTTTCTGATTTTTTACATTTGTTTATAAACTCTTCGATTTCTTTTTGGGATTTCTTAAAACCGCCAACGAAGTATTTCAAGCCTTTTGTAAATTGAAGTTGATTTAGTATTTGTTGATTTTTAAATTTTGGATTGAAGCAAAAAACATAATCACCTAAAATGTTTATTTCTTTAGATATTATTTTTTCTCGATGAAATTTCTGAACTTTGATTTTAGGATTATAAAACAGTATATCATCATTTAATTTTTCTTTTAATTCTTTTAAAAAAAAATTTATCTTTTTTTTATCGTATTTTGCTACTACCCACATATTATTTTTTTTTTAACTCCTCTTTTAATTCCTCATATTCTTTCATTTTTCTTTTCATAAAATTTATTGTAAGTTTAGTTTTTTCAGCTATACCTTTGGGTGTAAGTACATAGATATAATTAAGTTTATTAGGATTTTTTTCAAAATTTTTTATTTTTATTAATCCCTTTTCCTGCAATGCTTTTAAGCAATAATTTAATTTACCAAGACTGAAGCCAAGTTGTTCTGCTAAATCTCTCTGGGATGTTTTTGGTTGTTTCTGGATTTCCCTCATTACATTGAAGTGATCCTGGTTGTCCGGTTTTTTGTTCATATATTGAACATTTATATCGTTCAACTTATGAACAGTAAAGTATTTTAATGCGTGTTCGGGGCGTTTTTCTCTATTTATAGATCTAAATCGATTAATTTTACTATATCTATGATTAGTTCTTTTAATTTCTTGAATTAAAATTTTGACCTAAAAACAATTCACCAAAAGTACTTTTAAATTTAATATTTTTATGTAAATCGATTTTGTGAGCAATCGAGTACATGTTGTTTTCTAGAAAGTTATTTTTAATAAGGAAGTTTTTAAAGTCGCTATTGAGTTGAGAATCATTTATTTTGTATTTGCTGCTACCCCGAAACTTTGACTCAACCTCAAGAACTAATGCTGCTATTTCCTCAGGTGTATTGTCTATAAACTTAATTTCAGCATTTTTAGACTCCTGTAGTAAGAAACTGTGAAGTTTTCTCTCTATTATTTCATTAAGTGAGAGTTGTTTTTTTTGTTTGAGATCGTAAATATGTTTAGAAATGTAAGTAAATTTTTCAGAGTAATAGTGTAATTCTGAAATAGGAACCCAGTTTACAAATGCAACATATTTTCTAAAAGCCATAGGAGCATTACACCAACCTGCGGTATCACATACAGCAAATGAACATCTGTATGCCAAATAAATATCTAGAAAGTCACTTCTGAATTTACTTTTTGAATAGTCAATTATATTTTTATTTTTAAAATTAATATTTTTTTCGCTATCTTTGCCTACACGAACAACTTTATATCCTAGATCTGAAACTTTTTGTGCAGCATGTTCATAAGATTGAATATCGCTATTTCTTACTTTCCATTTATTATCTAAATCGTATCTACCAAGAAGATTTTTTTTTGCATACTCTTCATCACGTGATACAATACATATTATCTTATCTTTTTTATTAATTCCCAATTGGTTTAAAAGAAAATCTCCTTGTTCTTTTTCATCGAAGGTAAATGAAATTTGACATTCAACTTTATCTAAAATGTTATTTTTATCGATATCATATTGTCTCATATTAATAAGATTTTTTTTAAAAAAAGGAATTTTTTTTGCTATCAAAAAAGCTGTTAATAAAATTTGAAATGGATAAAGTTTTATTTTTCTTTTACACATTTTCTCAAAATAAGAATTTGAAGATTTTGATGATAGAAAAAAAATATCTATTGAGGTATTCGGGTTAGTTTTTTTTTCGCTTAAATATAATTCAACATTTTTTATATAGTGCCCAAATCTATAAGATTGGATTTGCCCAAATCTTATAGTCATAAAAGGTTTGGTTATTAATATTATAAAAAGAAATAAAATACTTATCGGAAAAAAAAATAAAATTAACCAATTATTAATATTTAATAATTTTTTCATTTAAATTTTAAGAAAAATAAATTATTTCGTAATCTCTAAAATACTTATTTTTTTCTAATATCCATTTCCATTCATTATGTGAGAAGAAACTGTCTGCGGTTAAAGCCCAACACTGTAAGTTGAAAAGTTCTTTTTCATTTCTATATCCTTCCATCGCTAAATACGTTTTTTTGGAGATAAGCAAGACATTGTTTAAAAAATTAAATATCTCTTTTATTGAAAAATTATGTATTAAATTAATTGATATGACTAAATCAAAATAATTTTTATTATAATTAATCTTATTTCTAGCATCCTGAATCTTAATATTTTTTCTTATTTCTAATGGAGATTTTTTCTTGGCGTATTTTGATATATCTATTCCGTAAATATTTTTTGAATTAAGAATTTTAGAAATTTCATATATTAAATGACCTTTTCCGCAGCCTATATCTAGTATTTTAGATTTCTTTGTTAATTTATATTTTTTAATTATTTTTTTAGCTATAGGTTTCCATCTACCGTCATAACGGTATCCACCATAACCATATTTTCTATTACCATCCCAATAATCGTAAGAATATTTCTTAGAAATTTTCATGGTATTGATTTTCTGATCAATCATTCTTTTAAGGTAATTTCTTTGCGTTTTTTTATGATTAATAGTAATTAATTTTATAATTTTTGCTCTCATTTTACCAATTTTTTTCAATCTTTTTATCAGTCTTAAGACTAATAAATGTAGGACCTTTTTTTTTATAGCATTTGTAAACAGCCTTGGTTGTTTCTTCTGAATCTTTTGGAAAAAAGGAAGAAATATTTTTAAACAAACTCATTAATTTTTTTCCATCTAATTCTGCGTGTGAAGGGCCCAAACTAGGATAATCTGCAAAACCAACCAGCTTAACGTTTACATTTTGCTGATCGATATCAAGTTTTATTTGTTCAAATGGTCTTTCAATAAGAAATGGAGTGATAGTATAAACCCAAGGTTTAAGTCCTTCTAAGGCCATGCCAGCAGCACACCCTATTAAACTTTGTTCACAAATTCCAAAGTTAAAAAATTTTTTTGGGTGATTTTTTCGAAAGTCATCAAAAATTCCATATCCAATATCTCCAACAATCAATACTATCTTGTCATCTTTTTTTGCAATTTCGTTTATTAATTTTCCAAATTTTCTTCTCATTATTTTATTCCTAAAGCTTTTTTTCCTATACTAAGATCTTTGCCTTTTAATTTTCTTGCATGCCAGACTGGATCATTTTCAAATTTTTTTATCCCTTTGCCTTTAATTGTATTTATTATTACCGCTGTAGGTTTTTTATTTTTTTTTAAGTTTTTTAAATTTTTTATTAGATCTTTGAAAGAGTGACCGTCTTTGATATTTAAACAATTCCAATTAAAGGACTTGAATTTTGATTTTAAATTTTTGAGAGGTAATCCTTCGTCTAATGTTGTTAATGCCTGTATCTTATTATAGTCAATTAAAACTACTAAATTATCTAATTGATGTTTTGACGCTATTAATGAAGACTCCCAGGTAGTCCCTTCTTGACACTCACCGTCACTAATCATTACAAAAATTCTGCCATTTATTTTTCTTTTTTTTCTAGCAAAAGCCATTCCTGTCGCTATTGGCAAACCATGACCTAAGCTACCTGTTGTACAATAAATTCCGTTTTTTTTGTCTAATTCTAAATGGGTAGTAATCTTCGGGTTAAAACCTTTACTTTTTAAAATTATGCATAATGGGAATGAAGCGTGAGATTTACTTAAAATAAACTTATCTTTTTTGGTTAAAATATTATTGAAAAGAGTCACGAGTATTTCTATTAAAGAAAAACTACCTCCTAAATGTGCCTCACCCTTTTTAATAAACATTAAAAAGGTATCTTTTCTAAGTTTAAATGCTAAATTCTTTAATTTTTTTAAGTTCATAAAATTCTATTTGAGTTCTACTGAGTTCATCATCTTTATGTTAAAATATAGCTTATTTGTTAAAGGGTTAATAAATTTTTTATTTTCAAAGGCAAACTTAAGTTCACTGATTGCATCATTGATATTTTTAGAATATTCAAAATTTGTAACTTCGGAAAACTTTTTTGAAGAAATATGATAAGATCTTTCATCTGATGTTTTTTCAATTTTAAGATTGATATCAGCTCCTAAATTACTTTTTACCATTTCTGCTAATTTTAAAGTAGGAAAGTTTTCAAATCCTACATTATAAATATTTTCTGTTTTTTGAAATATCTTATCATTTTCCATTGAACACAAATATGCACTTACCATATCCTGTATATGAATGTTGGGTCTCAGTTGTGCACCACCAAAAACAGTGATTGTTCTTTTGTTAAAACCAAGATTTGTGAGAATATTAACTACTAAATCGAATCTTTGTCTATTTGAGTATCCACAAACTGTTGCTGGCCTAAGAATAATAATTTTGAAACTTTTTGAGTTATACTTTAAGCAAATATCTTCGCACATTGCCTTATATTTTGAATAATCTGTAAGAGGTTCTAATTTCATTTTCTCAGTTACTTCTGATTCTTTCTTTATGCCGTATACACTTGAAGTTGAAGCATATATAAATTTTTTTACACCAGCATCTTTTGAAATTTTTATCAGTGGTTCGAATGAGTCGAGGTTTACTGATTTTCCTAAATCAGGATTTAAATCAAAACTTGGGTCATTTGAGATACACGCTAAATGTATAACTGTATCATGACCTGCTATACTCTTTTTTAAAATTTTTTCATTTCTTATGTCGCCTTTGACTAGGTTAATTCTTTTTGGGTGGTTAAAAACATTTTTTCCGTATAAAAACAAATCTAATACTGTTACTCGATATCCTTTTTCAACCAACTTATCAGCAAGAGCTGATCCGACATAGCCACCCCCTCCGGTAATAAAAACTTTTTTACTCATTTCAAATATTTAAACCAATCTTTTGTAGCTTTTTTAATTTTTTTTGGTGTCCAAACTGGAGCATCAGACCAAAGGCTTGTATCTTTTAGTAAATTTCTTATCCCTTCTTCAATTGTCACTTTAGGTTTCCATTTTAATTCTTTTTTAATTTTATTTATACACGCTAAAGATCTATCTGGCTCTCCAGGTCTTTTTGGAATATAAGTTTTTTTTCCACCTATAAGTTTGGCCAAATAATTTACGCTCACTTCTTTACCTCCTCCAATATTATATATTTCACCTGGTTTCCCTTTTTTAGCTGCTTGAATTAAACCCAATACCAAATCACTTACGTGAACGAAGTCTCTAGTTTGCTTTCCATTTCCCACAATTGTTAAAGGTTTGTTGTACAATTTTTGTGCAAGAAAAACTCCAAAAACTGCACCATATGCACCCGTTGTTCTAGATCTAGGTCCATAAACATTAAAGAATCTTAATGATACATTTTTAGCGTTATAAATTTTATTCCAATCAATTACCAATTTTTCACCAAGGTATTTGGTTAAAGCATAAGGATATCGAGTATCAATTCTAGAAGTTTCTTTGGTTGGGTACTGATTTGGAATTCCATAACAACTCGCAGAGGCAGCGTATATTAACTTTTTTATATTTTTATCTTTTGAAGCATTAATTACATTTAGAGTACCTTGAACATTTGATTTAAAGTACTTCTGTGGATCTTTTATACTTGGAACAATATCGGCTAAACCAGCCAAGTGGAAAACCCAATCTATATTATTAAAGTAATTTTTAAATTTTTCATTGTTTATTGAAATATCATGATTGATGAATTTTATTTTTTTTATTATTTCTCTTAGGTTTTTTTTTCTTCCAGTAGTTAAATTGTCAATAACAGTTACTCTATGACCCATTTTAACTAATTTTTCAGCAAGATTACTTCCTATAAACCCTGCGCCTCCAGTAATTATACATTTCATATTTTATTTTAGATAAAGTTAAACTTGTTGTTAAGAAAATATTTTTTTTCTATTGTATTCAAAGATGATTTTACATTAGTAAAAAAAGAGCTCCTAAAAATTAAATATTCCTCAATTTTTTCCTCATCGCCTTTCTTTTTGATACAATAATCCTCAAAAATAAAATGAAGTTCTTTTTTCTTGTTAAATAAATCTTTGTAAATTTTTAATCTTAATTTTTTATTAGCTGGAAGAGAAAAAGCTGACATCATAACTACTCCTTTTAACTTATTTTTTTCATTTATTAATGAATTTAAAACTATCCTATTTCGGCTGTACTCATTTTCATTTGTTGATAAAAAAAACGAACCTTTTAAGTTATTTACAATAAAATTTTTATTCGTTTGATTTTGAATGTAAGACGGAAATATAACGCCATTTATTGGCTTCAAATATATATAACCAGCGTATAGATTACTTTTTCTTTTCACTTTTATTTTCAACACTATTTATAAAATTAAATCCAATTTTGGTTAATGCTTTTGTTGTTAATGGTCTAAAAAAATGCGGTATATTTCTGTGAGTTTTATTGAATACATCAAAAGGAGATAATAAACTTTTAAATCTACAATTTAAAGAAACTCTTGTTATATTTGTTTTGTTTACAATATTTCCATGTAAAAGAATTGGAGAAAATATTAAAATCTGTCCAAAATCAATTTTGATGAATTTGAATTTTTTCTTGTGTTTTTTGTAAATTTTTTCGATTGTAGTATTTTTTCCGTAAGTTACTTCACCATTTATAACTTTATTCTGCTTAGGATTAGTAATGAACATTGCATGTGAACTATTTTGAACATCCATTAACGGTATCCAGACAACAACTTCGAAAGGACTTTCGCCGGCATAAATATCAGAATGCATAGGTAATCTTGAATCTTTATCATTGGGCATTTGAACAGAAAAATTAAGTTTTTTTTGCATGGCAATTTCATTTCCGACTAAAATATCTAGCCCCTCTTTTGCAGCTGTATAATAATAATCGGAGCAATTTTTATCATTATTTATAATATTTACTATATCAAGTCTGAATTCATTTAAGCTTTTTTTAGGTATAAAAGAATGCATTTTCTCAAAAACTTGTTTTTCACTTTTATATTTTTTTTTCATTTTGGGGTATTTTTTAAAAGTGAAGTTTAAAATTTTTCTTCGAATATTTTTAATTGATTCTAAACCCTCCTCGTTTGTATCAAATATATAATAGCCATTTTTTACAAAATCTTTTTCGATACTTAATAATTTTTTATTTTTAATCATAAATACGTTACAAATTTTTTTTAAATTCTAAGCCCTGTAAAATTATATCATCAATATCAACATACTTATATGTTCCCATCCTACCAACTGATTTAACATTTTTAGGCAAGGAGTCTATATATTTTTCAGCTTTTTCAACTTCATTTTTTATCATTGTTGGATAAAGTTTATTTTTCATTGAAGGCACCTCCATTGTTATAAGAGTATTTGAACTTTTGTGATTTGTAAATTTTTTGAATTCTGTAACTCTTGTTTGCCCCTCACCCTCGTTTGGGTAATATAAAAAAAATACATCATCAGGAAGTGCTTGTTTAATAGGCAGTACAATTTTATAAAAATCTCTTCCAACATAGGCTAGCTCCCCAAAACAATAATCCATTAAATAATCAGGAGAAACTGTAGATATAATCATGTCCGCTTTTATTTTTTCTTTTCCATCTAAAATTACTGAGGTTTCATCTAAATCTATTTTACTTATAGTTTTTTCCAAGAGAACCTTACATCCCTCGAGTGAAATGTCGAAAAATTTATTATAGCCATCTTTAGCTGTTGGATATGCATTTATATAGCCAGTGTGAAATTCATATTTAGGTCCTGTCTCTAAAGGTTTCCTTTTTACAGTTCCTTCAAAACCATAATTCATTTCTTTATTTGATTTTAAGTTCCAAGCTTTTAAATTGTAAAATTTATTAAATCTCTCATATAAAGTTTTTCCAACTCTGCTTATCCAAAAATCCTCAAAATTTGATGTTTTGGACTCCTCAGGTAAATTATCTAATTCTTTTAAAATTTTTTCTCCATCACTAAGTTTTTTAATATCATCAATATGCATTGGGTAATGTGCGAAAAAATCATCCTTAGCTTGATAGCTATAATTTTTCTTTTTTATATGACGCATTGGAACATATTTGTTTAAAAATTCAAAAGCAGGCATACTCGCCTCTGGACCAATAAAATGTCTCGGACCATATGTGTATGGATGGCCTCCATGATAAAAAGTTCTTACTCCCCCTCCGGTCAATTTTGCTTTTTCAATTACTGTTACATCCCAATTTTTTTCTCGTAACATCATTGCAAACATGCAGCCACTAAAACCAGATCCAATTACAATTGCTTTTTTCATTTAAGATTGTTTACTCTCTTTAAGAGACACTTTGTCAGCAAACTCAGAGGAAATTAGTTCGTCTCCTGTAACTTCGTCCCAAACATTACAATTTTCACAAAGACTTATATTATTTTTTTTATTATTCATATGCCAATTTCTTCGCTCGTTTAAAATTTTAGATTTCCATATTTCCCTGATTGTGTTCTTCATAACATTGCCTGAGGGATATTTATTATTATAGTCAACGTTACATAAAGGGACATCGCCATTTGCAAAAAATACCATTAGAGACCAGAGCGCTACGCAAGGTAAATTAGGTTCGTAACTCTTTTCTACTGATTTATAATTATCTAATTGACCTCCCCAATTGAATATATTGTGATAGTATATTCTATCTAAGTCTGAGGCATATTTTTTCCAAAAATTATAGTAATTATCCCATTCTTTATAATTACTCTCTTGTCTTATCATTCTTATCCAAACTCTACATTGCGGGTTGATTTTGTCTCTTAATTTAAGAAATCTGAGTGCATTTTCTTTAACTTCTTCAAATTTTAACCTTACTCTAATCTTTTCAAATACATCTTTTTTTAAACTGTCAATTGACATTATAACTAAACCTAAACCAGCCTCTAACAAGTCAATTGATTTTTTTTCATTAAGTAATGAGACATTTGTGGCTATAGAAGTATTATCGATACCATTGGTTTTGAATTTATTAATACGATTTGCAAGTTTTTTATCAATTAAAGGTTCGCCATCTCTATACAAACTGACCCGCTTGAGAAATTTTTTGTTTTCAATCAAATCATCACTTATTTTATCAAAAACATCATCTCGCATTACCGGGTAGTTTCTTTCCCAATCATTGATTGTACACATAGGACATCTTGCATTACAGGCGTTTACAGTTTCGATTTCAATATACTTTGGATATTCTAATAGACCATTTAATGATGAGTCTTTATCTATTCTTCTTAACAAATATTTATCAAAATTTTTCATTTTATTTTATTAAAAACTTTCTTTTTGAAATTTTTTATCTCTAAATTATCTTCAAATTTTTTTCCCCATTTTGGAAAAATACTATCATTTTTTTTTAAAAACGGCCCTGTTTTGCTTTCGTGATAAATAACATGCGTACTTACCGGCAACATAGTATGGTATGTATTTAAAGGTGTTCTAAATATATTATTTTTTCTTAAAAGACAAATTTTCAAAATTTTTCCTTTATCACTAAATAAAACACATGCCATTTTACCTTTAATGATATGATAGGTTTCCCCTTTTCTTTTATGCTTGTGCGGTTGATAAAAATTATTTTTTTGTTGTAAAATAACCATATCGTGATGATTGCTTTTTCTATTTTTGTGCAGACATATTCTCAAATCCTTTTTTGTTTTCTTGTATTTTCTTTCTAAAAAATCGATAAATTTATTCCCTACGACTGTACTTGAGTCCTTTAAGAAAAAAGACTTTGATTTTGCCGATTTATCTTCAGTTAAAAATTTTTTCATTTAGTTTATTATTTTTTATAATATTAGATGCTACCGCTGTTATACCTGTCATTTTAAAATTAATCACTTTTTTTAATTTTTTTATATTGAATGTTACGTTAAGAGGTCTTTTATCAGCAAAATTGAATTTTTTTAATAAAGATTTATTAATTTTAATATGCTTTTTAATATTAGAATCTAATCCGTTAGTTATTTTTTGAAAAGCAGAATATCTTGAATATTTTTCAGGACCGCCAACATTGTAAGTACCTTTAATTTCTTTACTTAAAAAAATTTTAATAATTCTTGATAGATCTTTTACAAATAAAGGGCTAAATTTCTGATCTGTTGAAATATTAAAATTTTTTTTACCATCTAAAAGTTTTATAAAAATATCAGACACAAAACTTTTATCATTAAGATTATCTCCGTAAGTTTTAGCTATACGGAATATAGCGCAATTTTTTGTATTTAAATTAATAAACTTTTCTATCAAATATTTTTGTTTTCCATATACATTTATTGGTTTTGCTTTATTTTTTTCAGAATAATTTCCTTTTTTTCCGTCATATATAAATTCGGTTGAAAAAAAAATAAAATACAAATTTTTTTTTATAATTTTTTTAATCATTTTTTTCATTCCAACAACATTAACATTGTTTGATTTTTTTTTATATCTAAAACAATTATCGGGATCAGATATGCCAGATAAAATAATTACTTTCTTAATTTTTTTTTTTTTAATAATATTATTAATATCGTTTTTTAAAATATCGAATTTTATTCCATTTTTTATTTTATTTTTGTTATATGTAAAAATAGCGCTCCTTTTATTATATTGTTTTAAAAGATACCTGCCTATTTTTCCTGATGATCCTACTATGAGGGTGTTCATTGTTCATTATTTGAACATTAAACTATGAAAATGTCAATTATATATTGAAAAAATCCCTATAAATTGTATACGTTATGTGTGACTAAAATACTTAGAAGTCTTGATGAATTAAAAAAAAAAATTCAACAGCTCAAAAAGCAGAGGAAAAAAATTGTTCTAGTTCATGGAGTCTTTGATCTTGTTCACTTAGGTCATATCGATCATTTTGAAGAAGCGAAAAAATATGGTGATGTGTTAATTGTGACAGTGACATCCGATCGTTTTGTAAAAAAAGGTTTTAATAAACCTTACTTTAATCAAAATGATAGATGTAATTTTTTATCCTCATTAAGTGTAGTAAATCTAGTTTTTTGTAATGACCAAAAACATGCAGAACAAGTGATAAAAATTATTAAACCAAATTTTTATGCAAAAGGCCCTGACTATTTAAAAAAATCAGGAGATGTTGCTGGAAATTTACCAAAAGAAAAAAAAGCTTTAATTAAATATGGAGGCAAGTTAGTCATAACTACAGGTAGACAGCTTTCATCAACGAGAATTTTAAATGATAATTTTCAAAATATTGCAACTAAAGACAAGCAATATTTAAATTTATTGAGAAAGAACACTAATAATCAAATTGTATTAGAGGAATTTAAGTCTGTATTGAAAAAATCAAAAAAACAAAAAATTCTAGTTATAGGTGAAATTATATATGATGAGTATTTGTATTCTTCACCTCAAGGTCAACCGTCTAAAGAAAATATTCTCGCAGTAAACTTTGAAAAAAAAGAAACTTTTTTAGGGGGAGTTCTTCCAGTTATAAAAAATATTTCACAGTTCTGCAATGACGTCACCTTTGCAACAATTTATCAAGAAAAGTCGATAAAAAATAAATTGAATAATTACTTTCAAAATAGAGTGAAATTAAAACTTTTTCGAAATAAAGAATTTGTTGATATTAGAAAAAAAAGATATGTAAATATAAATACTTTTTCAAAAATATTTGAAACTTATCACTATGTTAATAAAGATTTTGATGATCAAAACTTTAAAAAATTTTTAATTAAAAATATCAAAAAATTCGACCACGTAATTGTCTGTGACTTTGGTCATGGTTTAATAAATAATAAGTTAGCAAATTTTATCATGAATAATTCAAAATTTATTTCTGCTAATGTACAAACAAACTCGGGAAATAGAGGCTATAATTTGTTTACAAAATATAACAAATTAAACTTTCTATGTATTGATGAACCAGAACTAAGGTTGGGTTTACGAGATAAAAGCTCTAATTTAAATACTTTAATTAATCCTTTAAACAAAAAAAATTATAAAAATATTATGATAACTCAAGGAATTAATGGTTTATCATTTAAACAAAAGAATAAAAAATTAATTTGGCTGCCTGCTTATAATACAAATTCAAAAGATACAATTGGAGCAGGAGACGCTGCATTTAGTTTTGCTACTTGTTTTGTTAGAAATTCTAAAAATGAAAAGTTAATATCGATAGTCGCAGCTCTTTCGGCTGCAATAAAAGTCGGTATAATCGGTCATAGAAAGCATATTGATATTGATAATTTATTTAAATCCTTAATATCTTATTTAAAATAAATATTTTCTACTTTTTTAATAATTTTTACTATTTTATCAAGATGGTTTTTATTGAATTTTTCATTAATAAATAAATGAAAAGTCTTTTTACTATAATTAACCGCATTTCTTGCAGCAAAATTATTCGGGAAGTACTTTTTTGCCCAAGGCCATTTTGTAACTACACAATTATACTCTGGAAGTAAAGGTACGCCTTTTTTCATTAAATAATTTGCAAATTTTAATTTTGATATTTTTAACTTCTTTGTATCAACTTCAATTGGAAAAAAGAAGGGAGCAAAACCATTATCGAAATAACTTGGTTTACAAACTAAACTCTTTTTGCTTAAAGTTTTAATTAAATATTTTAATATTTTTTTTCTTTTATTGTTTGTTTCGTTCAGTCTCTTGAGTGAAGATAAGGTAACTGCAGATACAAATTCGTTTGTATTGTGATTAAGAGCGGGAAATAAGGCTTTGCTAGGATCGTTTTGATTTATTTTTAGCCATGTTTGCTTTCCTCTGTCACCACAAGATTGAATTCTTCTGAATTGATTTTTGTTTTTAGTAAATACAATACCGCCGCTGCCTGAAGAAGAAATACTTTTTCTATACATTGTTGAGAAGAAAGATATATTGCCAAATTCTCCAACTTTTTTATTAACACACACTTTGCATCTTTTTTGACATTGAAAACAACTTGCTCCTGGTGCTTGACTGCAGTCTTCGATAAGAGGTATTTTTTTTTTCTTTAAAAAATTTGAAATTTTTCCAATCTCTGCAGATTGTCCACCAATATGTGCTAGCAGAACTGCTTTGGTTTTTTTAGATATTTTATTTTTAATATTATCTAGACTTACATTATAACTATTTTTTTTGGAGTCTATTATAATAGGTTTTAAATTTAAATTTATTATAGCATTTATTGGTCCACTATCATTGACTGGGGATATTAAAATCTCAGACTTAGAATTCAACATGAGAGATTGTATAGCTACATATGCAGCAGATGTTCCAGAAGAAACTGGTAGAGCAAAACCCCCATTCATAAATTTGGAAAATTCATTTGATAATTTTTTTTCAAAAATACCATGATATGGCGGATCACTTTTTTTATTTACATAATAAGAAATAACCGATTTAAGATACTTAATTTCCTGCTTACCAAATGCCTCTCTGTATGGATATAAGTTATTTTTTTTTGGCATATTTAATTACCTCAGTTACTTTTGTATTCCATTTTTTTTTAAATCTTTTTATCAACCTATTGCTTTCATTTCTAGTATGATATCTATCAATTTTATATTTCTTATCTTGCCTGTAACTTTTAAATTTATTTTGAAAAATTTTATTAGCATTTTCTAAAAAAAATTCCTCTAATTTTAATAATAAAAAATCATGAGTAGTTTTCAAAGTTTGTTTTTTTATATTACTAAACTTAATCTTTTTTTGTATTATAATTTTTCCAGTGTCAAAATTTTGATCTAATTCATGAATACTAACACCATGAGGATAACCTTCATAAAATGCCCATAAATTTGGCATTATGCCTCTTCCAAATGGCAAATAAGATATATGTAAATTAAAGCTTTTTTTAACCTTTGAAAAAATTTTTTTTTTTACTAAATAGGGATATCCTGATGTTATCAAATAATCTATTTTATTATTCTTAATAAATTTTTCATTTATTTTGCTATTTGTATAATGTACTTGGTATTTTTTATTCAAATAGTTAATTATTCTTTTGTTTCTCCAAACAGGTCCTAAAATCAAAATTTTTTTCATTAAACAGAATACGTTAGTAAAATTATACTACCATATAAATTAACCTTATTAAGCTTTTGAAACTTGCTCTTCAACTTGGGTTGGCTTTTGTGTTGAATCTTTATTTCTTTTGGGAGGTCTAATTTTGAAACCATGAAATTGGAATTCATCGAGAGATGTCCAAACATGTTTGTCTTTTTGTTTTCCGTCATTTTCTTTCAACATTTTTTTATTATTTTCGAGTCTTTTTGCCATTGCTTGTTTCCAAACATTAACACGAATTTCCTCAAGTTCTTCAGGAGTAACATTATCTAATTTAATATTAGATTTTGAATAGTTCAAAGTGTTCATAGTTGCTCCCTCTAAAAAAATACCTTTTTCTAAACACTCGTCATAAAGTGGGGTACCAGGTAGAGCGGTTACGATAGATAAATTAAAATCTAATATTCCGCAGTTAAGCGCAAGATCTACTGTCTTTTGAATTTGTTCTCTTGTCTCACCTGGAAATCCAATCATAAACAATGCTTTGGTATCTATTTTGTGTTCTTTTAATTTTTCTATTATGTGTGGAAGTCGATCTAATTTAACCTCTTTATCAACAGAATTTTTTTGTACTTCCGGATCGCCCGCTTCGATTGCAAGAATTGCGTGGTAAAAATTAGATTTTGCCATTAATTCAATCATTTCGTCATCTAATGCGTTTACTTCAGTGCCCCCCGTTGATTGAAAATACATGTCCGGGAATTCTCTAGCCAAATCCTTCATAAGAGATTTAGCTCTTTTTTTGCTGACAAAAAAATTATCTTCTACAAACTGTATTTCACCAACTCCATATTTTTCTTTAAGCCATTTTATTTCATCGATAACGCACTCATTTGATCTTTTTCTGTAAGCTTTGTAGCCACTAGCAAGAGGAGACGTACAGAATGTACAAGTATGGGGGCAACCTCTGGTGCTTAACATCACAGCGTACCTATCGGTTTTTGCATTTCCTCCACCTGTTCTTATATTTGATTTCCAATAGCCCTCCATATTAAATAAATGCCATGCCGGATAAGGTAGCGCATCTAGATCTTCTGGAACGGCCGAATCTTTTCTGTTGTAATAGTTCCACCCTTTACCTTCAACCATAGGCTTCACGTTTGTTAAACTATTTGTATGGATTATTTCACCATTAAATTTTTTATAATAAAGTTGTTTGACTTCATCAAAAGATATTTTGCCATTTAAAGCTTCCATAAATTTAATTAACGTATTTTCTGCCTCACCAGAAATTACATAATCCACATAAGGTCTTTTCATTACATCAAGTGGTGCACCAGTAGGATGTTGTCCACCTAAAAGTATAGGTGTATTAGGAAGTTCTTTCTTTAAAGCTTTACACATTTTATAAACTTCACTTATAGTCATTGAAAAAAGAACCGAGATACCAATTACATCAGGGTTGAAAGCTTTCACTTTTTTTGCAACTTTTTCTGGACTTAAACCATAAATGATGAATGGTTCTTCATAAATTTCGTCTTCAAAACCGTCGACTAGAGCGTCAATAACTTGGACTTTATATTTATGTTTTTCCAAGTTTGAAGCAAGGTATGCCAAACCAATTGGGGGTGAGCAATGTTTTCTTGCAGCTGGTGTACCATCAGGTCTGATCCATACTTTACCTGGTGGAAATAATAATGAGATTTTATTTTTTTCCATATTTTAATTTTTGAAACTTATACTAGATCTAAAGCTCAATAAAGGTCTATTTATTGGGTTTTTTTTTAAAATATTGACATATTAGCTATTATAGATAGAAATAATGTGTACTGAAATGCATGGTGGGAAATAAGTGTGAAATTCACTTGCTGTTCCTGCAACCGTCAAAGTCGGAGCGCCACCCAGTATAGTCCGCTGTTGAATGAAGGCCAGGAAAAGTCTAGTTCTACAATTTTAAATTAACAGTGGCATGATTTGTTGAAGTTAAAACTTTAAAAATGAGGGCCACGTGGAAAAAATTATAAAATTATTTTTTTTAACAACAATACTTCTTTTGTTTTTTAATAAAGTATTTTCTAAAGACGTACCGGTGATTGTAATTGCACCCGGTAAAACTCCGCAATCTTTGAGCACAGTTGGAAGTACAGTTACAGTTATAGACGGAGATACGATCAGAAATTCTAACAAAAGTTTTCTTGGCGCAATTATTGACCAGGAGTCTGGTAGCACTAATACTTTTCAAGATGGTGGTCATGGTACAAACATGGGCATCCAATTAAGGGGCTTAGAAAAAAGATATTCTACAGTTTATATTGATGGAGTAAAAATGTCAGATCCTAGCTCACCAGATAACAGTTTTTATTTTCAAAACATTATGAAAGAGTCGATAGATAGAGTTGAAATATTAAAAGGAAATCAAAGCTCACTTTACGGACCGCATGCAATTGGTGGAACAATTCATATATTTACAAAAAAAGGAAAGCCCGGGTTTAGATCAGATACAGTTGTTCAGTCTGGATCGAAAGATACTAATAGTATTTATTATTCATTAAACGGTGGAAATAATAAATTAACTTATTATCTAGGATTAAATCGTTTTTTAACTGATGGTATTTCAGCCATGAATGATAATGATGAGAGTGACAGCTATGAAAATAAAGGATTACACGGTAGCCTTGATTATAAATTATCTGAAAATTTAAAAATTGAAAATACGTTAAGATATGTAAGAGCCGATTTTCAATATGATGCGGTTGCCTCCGCTTCATCAGACTTAAATGATGCAAGCCAAAACACTGAGGGTACTTATTCCTTAAAAGTTTTATATGATAAAGGTAAATTTAATAATTCCTTTATTTACAATAAAACCTATATCCAAAGAAATGTTACTGAGACTGCTGGTACGTTCAAAAACTATTTTGGTTTTAGGGACTCATTTAATTATGCAGGCACCTATAATTTTGATTTGGATAACAGGATTGTTTACGGTCTTGATGCTGAATTTGATGCCGCAAGATATGCTGGAGATTATGCGCCGGAGGCAAATGGTTGGGCAAAAGTGTTTTACGATAAACCTTCCGATGAACACATTTACTCACAATATTTTGATTATCAATTTAGACCTGCTGAGAAAATATTTGGAACTTTCGGCTTAAGAAGTGATGAACACTCTTCTGCCGGCAGGAAACCAAGTGGCAGATTAACAATGGCTTACAAACTAAATAATAATTCAAAGATAAGATCTAATATTGGCTCTGGTGTAAGATTTCCAGCTTTATATGATTTACATTATGCAAACGGTAATACAAATGCCTCGGGTGGAGGCCAATTTTCTGGAGATGGATATAAAGGTCTTACGGTAGAGGACATAAGTGCAGAAAGAGCAAATAGTTATGATATTGGTTATGAAACGTTGCTGAATGATTCAAATATAAATTTTGATGTAGCTTATTTTTATGTTGAACAAAAAAATGCTCTTACCTCTGATAGTAGAAATAATTGGAAAATGGGTAATACTTTCGGTGTAAATTACGCTAAAG
>MDSW01028405.1_pt1 | contig 32957 bp, 20 predicted proteins | sample 811171 | NCBI WGS metagenome assembly MDSW01 (sample SAMN05326641, study PRJNA326480) | marine metagenome | isolation source: seawater | place: Atlantic Ocean: North West | collected 2012 | reverse complement strand
GGGGGAGGGGGGTGGGGAGGAGGGCAAGGGGGTGCGGGGAGCCGAGGGGGAGGAGAGGGCGCGGGGAGAGGAGGGGGCGTTGGGCGCCTCGGGCTCGGGGGGGCGGTGTTCGTACTACTCGGAGGAGGAACGGCTGCGCGTTCGCGAGGACGCCGCGCTCGCCGGCGGGCGCGGCCTCGAAAAGGTGGAGCGCCGCGACGGGACGTACTACCTCCAATCCCTCTACGACGACCCGCGGTGACGAAGGACGGATTTCGTTCGGGACTTTTGTCTCGCGAGCCGATGGCGCGCGCGGATATAACATCTCGTAGCCTCTCCGGCGCGTAAAACACAAAAAGATCGGTCGGGCGCTCCGCTCCCTCACGAACGCCCGCTCCGCTCCCTGCTCCCTCTCACGCCCTCCCGCGCAGGACGTCGTGCACGAGCCCCGCGTTGCACCCCGCGGCGCTCGCCCCGTCGTCCCTCGACGGAACCGCGTCGGCGGGCGTCTCTCCCCTGAGATTCTTCGCCTCCGCGCTCGCACCCGCGCGAAGCAGGAGCCTGAGCGCCGCCGCGTCGCACGCCGCCGCCGCGTGGTGCGCGGGGGTATCCCCCGCCGCGTCCCTCGCCCGCGCGTCCGCGCCGTACCGCAACAACGCCGCCACCAACCGCGCGTCCGCCGTGGATCCGAAGCCCGCATCCCCCGAGGGACCCGCGGGACCCGCTCCGTCTTTGCGCGTGCACGCGACGTGCAACGCCGTCTGTCCGACCCGCGAGGTCGCTCGGTAGCTCGCGGGAACGCTCGGCGACACCTCCCCGACGGCCACGTTCGGGTCCGAGGCGCCGTCGCCGAGGATGCGCATCGCCGCGGCGATTTGGCGGTGGCCGACGGCTCTGTGCAAAGCGGCGACGCCGAAATCGTCGCGGCGGTTCGCGCTCGCGCCGCGGCGCAGTAAGTAGTCGACGCACTCGACGTGGCCCCGCCAGGCGGCGAGCGCGAGCGGCGCGACGCCGTGCGCGTCGCCCTCGTCCAGGACAGAAGAAGAAGAAGAAGAAGAAGAAGAAGAAGAGGTGCTCGAAAGTCCGACGTGTTCCTTCAGTCCTCCTTCTTCGTTTATAAGGACGAAGGGCTCTCGCGCTCGAAGGACGGCGTCGAGGCCGTCGACGTCGCCGGCGCGCGCGGCGAGATGCGTCGCCTTTCGCCCCGCCGCGTCCGCGCACGTCGCGAGCGCGTCGGCGGCGAACGCGGCGCCCTTCGAGCGCGTCAGACGCGCGATGTCGGCGGCGAGGGGGGACCGGGCGTCGCCGTTTTCGCCGCGGCGGAACGCCGACGCCGCGGCGAGGAGACGAGCGCACTTGTCGGCGGCGGCGGCGGCGCCGACGTTTTCCTCGGGGGGATCGCGATCCGACGCGGCGACCGACGCCGAAGCGGGGGGGGGAGCTGAGTGCCGCCGCTGCTGGGGGCGGGAGCCGCGGTTTGAGCGCCACGCGCCGTCGCCGTCCCAGGGCGAACGCATCGCCGCCTCGGCGCCCTTCGCCCGGCGCCGATGCGAGGCGTGGTCGGACGTCATCCCGCGGCTCACTCGGCCATGTCCACGTCCTCCTCCTCCCACTCGAGGTCGGAATCTTCCACGGCGGCGGCGGGAGGCGCGTCGGCGTCGTCGCCCTTGACGAGCCGCTTGATCTTGGCCCCGATGAGCTTGCGCGTCGTCTTGAGCGCGACGTCGCGCTTGGCGATCTTCTGCCTGCGCGCCCTGAGGTCCGAGAGCTTCGCCTTGAGCGCCCTCCGCGCCTGGACCTTGAGCGCGCGCGCGGCGCGACCGCTCGGCTTCGCCTCGGCCTCCGCCTCGGCGATGTCCACGTCCGCGTCCGCCGCCCTCACCTCGGCGTCCATCGCGACGTCGCCATCCGCGTCCGCCGCCGCGCGTCGCGCCGCCTTCGCCTTCGCCTTCGCCGCCCGAACCTTCTTCGTCTGCTTCTTCTTCGCCGCGCGCTGCTTCATCCCGCGAGGTGCGGCCAGGCGCGCTCGCAAGTCCCGGGGGGGAGCGAGGGGGCGGCCGGGAAAAGGCGCGAGCCGCCGCCCGAAACTGACGATGAAACGAGGCGCGACGGGAAAATAGTCAGCTTGGCCGGAGAGCAACTTCTGGAACGCGCGACTCGGCTTCTGTTTGACGGTGCGCGGAAAACGCGCGGATGCGAGAGAAAAAAAAAAAAGCAGACACGGCGTGCTAGAAAAAAAACATCGGCGCCGGCGAACCAGGGATCGACGGTCTACTCGTGCTTGCTTCGTATTTCCATTCCAAATATGAAGACTGTTTGCGCTTACCTTTTTGAAGGAAAAAATCTCCCGTCTGCGGGAGTCGCACTGGCCATCTGTGCGTGGACACGGCTCGAGACAACTGGCAGGCCGTCAGCACCTCTCATTTATCCGATCCCCCGGAGCGCGCCGCGCGGCACTTCCTCCACGCGCAGCGCCGAGCGAACTCTCCCCCACCCCATGGCTTCCTTCACCATGAGCAGCGTCGCCGCCCCCGCGCTCACGAGCAAGTACTCGATGGGCCGCTCCAAGTCCGCCCTCAAGAGTGCGTCGCGCGCGCGGACCCTCTACCCCGGGCTTCTCCCGAAGGCGCATTCGACGATTTCTTCCCTCGAAACCACCGCGTCGGATCTCGCGCATCCTCCCCCCCACCCTCACCTCTCTCGTATCTCGGGCCCTCCGCGTCGCGCCCCCTCGGTGCTTTCGCACACCATCTGACTCTTGATCCCTCCCCCTCTCTCTCCGCGCAGTGCGCTCCACCGCGCGCCCCGTCGCTCGCGCCAACCTCACGGTCCGCGCGACGAAGCTCACGGAGCCGACGACGCTCACCATCACGGAGGACGATCCGACCAACTACACCCTCGCCATCCTCGGCGACCTCCACATGGACCCCCGCGACACGGATCACTCGTACGAGGGCCGCGACCACATCAAGGCCATCCTCGACAAGTCCCCCAACCCCTTCCTCGTCTCCCTGGGCGACCTCGGCGAGTCCAAGGACTGCACCGAGTCCAAGCAGCTCTTCGCCGGCACCACCCCGTGCTTCAAGATGGTCCGCGAGTTCCTCGACGGCTTCGGGCACAAGTACGACATCGTCGGCGGCAACCACGACCTCGAGGGCATCGACGAGTTCGCCACGGACGCGGATAACCTCGAGGCGTACCTCAAGTACATGGGCAAGGAGACGCCCCAGTTTTGCTACGAGATTGCGCCCAAGACGCTCATCGTCGGCCTCGGCTCCACTCAGTTCCGCGACGCGCAGTACACCTCGCACGAGGTGGCGATCGACCAGGAGCAGCTCGACTGGTTCGTGAAGACGGTGGAGGAGCACCCGTACGAGGACGGCTGGCAGATCTTCTGCTTCTCGCACGCGCCCGTCATCGGCTCCGGGCTCCGCGTCCTGCAGGAGTGCCACGTCGTCAACGGGTGCTGCTGGCTCAACCACAACGACAAGATCAACAGCAAGCTCTTCATCAACACCGTGCGCTCCAACCCGCAGATCAAGGGCTGGTTCTCCGCGCACTTCCACCTCTCGCACGACTACGAGGACTCCATCACGTTCCCCGGCGGGAACAACCGCGGCTCGTGCGTGTTCGCGCAGACGGGGGTGATGACGGCGCGCTCGTCGCGCGACGGCCGCCGCCAGTCGCGCCTCGTCCGCGGCAACTCCCAGGGCTTCGAGGTGTGCACCGTCGACCACAGCAAGGGCGGCGAGGTTCGCCTGGACGCCACCGTGATCTTCTCGGACGAGTGCGAGGTGGATCTCGACAACGACCAGGTGGAGGGCGCGGTGTCCGGGTGCAGCGTCCTGACGTACGCGCACGAGCACGAGGACTACGACCACGACATGTGGTTCAGCGCGTACGTGCCCAACGAGGACGACGGCTGCCGCGTGAACGAGCCGTGCGGCGAGCTCGAGGGCGACTGGGACGGCCGCGACCCGGTGAGCTGGTGGTACATGAAGGACGGCGCGGTGCTCGGCGGGCACAACGGCATGATCATCGAGTACGACCCGAGCACGCTCGCGCCGCTCGGCATGGTCGTCAGCCGCGACGAGCTCGAGAACCGCCGCGTCGCCATCATCGACGACGAGTACGGCGGCGACGCGCTCTGCCTCTTCGACGACGAGAGCGGGGACGTCACCGTCGTGCAGCCCAACGAGGACGGGTCGTACTGGCGCAAGGTGGTCAGGAACAAGATGCACCGCATGAAGGAGATGCGCCGCGTCGCCGCCGCGAAGAACTACTTCAAAAAAATGAAGGGCGAGGACACGGAGCTCAACGTCCTCTCCTCCTACGGACCCTACACCGGCACCGCCGGACAGGTCATGGGAATCACCACCAAGGCCATCAACCCCAAGGCTGTCGCGCAGAAGTGAGAGGAGAGGTCCCGAGGACCGCGGAGAGGAAGGCGCCCCGAGCGCGCGGCGCGATGAGCGCGCGCGTCCGAATCGATCGAAAAAAAATTGAAACACGTCTCCCCCGGACGATACGACATCGACACCGTCCGCCCCCGGAGCGCGCACTTCTCTCCCGGAGCAGCGCCAGCAGGTAGTCACCCACCTCCGCGTCTCCGTCACGGCGTCTCGTCCGGGTACGGCTCGAAGAGTTGGCTCGGGACGTCGTCCCGCTTCGGCAGCCCCGGCCTCGCGCCCAGCTTCAGGCACTTCTTCGCCGCGACGTACGCGCCGAGACGCATGGCGTCCCCGAGCTCCATCCCGGTCGCGATGCCGTGGCAGATGGACCCGATGAACGCGTCCCCCGCGCCGGTGGTATCCGCGACGAGGTCGTCCTCGAGCCTCGCCGCGCGCGCGTAAAACACCTCCACCGGACCGATCCGCGCCTCCGACGCCGCCCCGTCGTCCGTCAGGTACACCGGCACGCTCTCCATCACGCGGAGCGGAAGCGGAGGCACCGACGAGTCCTTCCCGTACTTCTCCTCGTGCGCCTCCGCGTACGCCATCGCGTCCTCCATCAGGTCGCCGAGGACGTCCTCCAGCGGCACGCGAGGGATCGAATCGTCGGAGGACTCGGACTCGGACTCGGAATACTCGGACTCGAAAAACGCGACGTCGTCCTCGTACGCCGCCATCTCCTCTCGGAGCCGGGCGACGTCCTCGTCCGCGGGCGCCTCGGCCTCACGCTTCTCGGCGTCCAACTCGCCCAGGATCCGCTCCACGTCGTCCTCCCCCCACGGCGTCACGCGCCTGATCATGACCGCCCCCGCCGCGCCGAGGGTGGTGACGATCGCGCGCGCCCTCGGAAGCCGCGCGAGGAGCTCGCACGTCGCCGCCGCGTCTTCAGCCCCGCGCGTCGACGCGTCCGCCGGGAAGTTCTCGCTCGTGCACACGTAGTCGCCGAGCTCGAGCAACGCCTCCAGGTTTTGGCGCGGGCGCTCGCCCTCCACCAGGACCGGGATGTTCTTCGCGCGCGCCGCCGCGGCGACCTCGAGCGCCACCTCGGTGAGCCTCCCGTCGAAGTAGCACAGCGAGGCGTCGTCCAACAGCGCGTCGATTTCCGCGGGGGTGATCTCCTCGGGCGCGAACTCGGGGCCCGGGGTGTGGATGCACGTCCGCGTGGCGCCCTCGCGGTCGACGATGATGTACGTGAAGGGGGAGCTCTTCCCGGGCTCGACGACGATCGCGGCGGTGTCGACGCCGTCGGCTTCGAACTCGGCGACGATGGCGCGTCCCGCCGCGTCGTCGCTGAGCTTGGTGAGGATGCGAGGCGCGCAGCCCAGACGCGCGACCGCGGTGAGGGCGTTGCCGCAGTTCCCCCCGCCCTGGATCTCGAGCGCGTCCGTGCGAAGCTTCGCGTCGGGCTCGGGGAACGACGCGACGGAGGCGAGGTAGTCGACGCCCGCGGAACCCACGCCGACGACGACGGGGGCGGGGGCGTCGGAGGAGGAGGAGGCGACGATCGAGGCGTCGCGCGCGGGACGCGATCGAGAGACGCGACGAGGACGAAGCCCGTCTCGGCGAGGGCGAAGAGGGGCCGAGAGGGGCCGCGCGGCGAGCGGGGACGCGAGCGCGAGCGGCATGTGCCGAGGTCGTCTCCACGGGGAGCGGCGCGAGAGCGCGGTTCCGAGTGCGCGGGGAGGCCACGACGAGCGGATAGTGCCGGCCGGAAAAATATACCACGAGGAGAGCACGGCAGCAGCTCATTTCAAGCAAGTGTCAAGTCACCAGTGACCGGGCTGCTGACTGGAAATGTCGTTCCCGAGTACAGTAGCGTGTACTCGATACAACACCCACTTCTCCCCTCCCTCTCGCCACTCCGCGCGGGTTCGAGGTGCGGCACCCACCGCCCCTCGTCTGTCGCGCGCCCCGCCTCCGCGCTCGCGCGTCGCCTCGTCGTCGCCTCCTCGCTCTCGCCCTCGCCGATCGCCCCCCTCCCCCGCGACCGCGGCGCCGGTCCCGGCGGTTCGCGCCTTCTCGAGGGAGGCGTCGTCGTCGTCGCATTCGTCGCCCCGCGAGCGCGATGGCGCAGGCTCTGGGTTCGCCCCCCCCGATGACGGCCGCGCAGGCGGCGAAGAAGAAATCCGTCAACGTGACCAAGGTGACCAAGGCCGAGGAGGCCATCTTCACCCTCCAGCCCGGGAAGGACGCCCTGGCTCGCCTCGCCGCGAGCCTCCGCCCGTTCGAGCCGGTGCTTTCCTTCGTCCGCGCGGGCCTCGCGTGGGAGAGCACGCGAAAGGCCATGGCCCTCCAGTTCCTCTTCTGTCTCGCCGTCTTGCACCCGGAGTACCTCGTCCCCACCATCCTGTGCACCGTCGGCGCGTGCACGCTCGCGGCCAACGACCGCGGCGAGGAATCCCGCGCGAGAGGATCGAAGGGATCGTCGTCCGAGGGATCGAAGTCGAGATCAAGCGTGGACGCGCGCTCGGCGCAGCGGCTGCTCGAGTCGCTCGCGACGACGCTCGAGCACGTCACCGCGGTGACGACGTGGGAGGACCCCATCGTCACGACCGCGTTCGTCGCCTCGTGCGTCGCGCTCGCGTTCCTGTGCGCGTACGTGCGGTTCCAGACGGTCGTCCTGGGGTTGGGGGTGTGGGCGATGCGACCGCCGGCGTGGAAGGTGGTCCCGGGCCCCGCCGCGAACCTCCTCGAGCGCATGCCGGACAAGGCGGAGGAGTACGGAAGGCTCATGCAGGGAGGAGGCGGAGGAGCCGCCATTAGAGCCTGATATCGGTGATAGAGCGCGGGTATCGTATCTCATCTCGTGGTGTGTGAAAAACACACCCCCGCGGAGATGAGACCGTACGACGCATCAGAGACCTAAACCCGCGTTGATGATTAAAAAAAAGAATTCCAAGACGCGACGCGAAAAAATGTGATCAGGACCGCGCCCGCGCTCACTTCTCTCTCGCGCTCACTTGAGGCCGTTGGTGGCCCTCTTGATGGCCCTCTTGATGGCGTCCCGGTCTAGTCCCGTGACGACGTGAATCTCCTGCACCTGCCTCCCCGCCCTGGCGAGGAGGTTGTACCCGTCCTCCACGACGACGTTTGTGAGCCACAGCTCGAGATCCTGGCTCACCACCCTCTGCTCCACCGCCTGCCTCCCCGGGATGACCGCGTCGATGCCCTCCTCCGTGAGCAGGTTCGAGCAGATGTCCGTCAGCCCCGGCAGGGGCGTGTCCATGAGCTCGTCCTCGTCCACGCTCGGCTCCGGCATCGCCACGGGCATGATCGTGTCCAGAGTCTCCAGCAGCGGGTCCGCCTGCAGCTGCTTGAGCGAGAAGGTGACGCGCGCGGGCCTGGATCCGCTCGCGGGGGCGACGTCCAGCACCTTGACGTCCACCTCGTCGCCCACGCGCACGACGTCGCGCGGGTGCGAGATGCGGTTCCAGGAGAGCTCCGAGATGTGGATGAGGCCCTCGAGCCGGGGCGCCTGCGGGTCGTCCTCGCTGAGCTCCACGAAGGCGCCGAAGTCGGAGAGGCTGACGACGACGCCCGACGCGCTCGCGCCGATCGCCAGCGCCGACGCGCCGCGGGTCTGCGCCAACCGACGCTCCGAGACGACGATCTTGGAGCTCTCCACGCTCGTGATCATGACGTCGATCGTGTTGCCGACCTGCTTCTCGAGCGCGGCGACGACGGCGTCCTTGCCGGCGTCCTTGTCGCCCTTCGTCTGGGCGGTCTCCGGCGGGGAAAGGGCGACGACGGGGGGAGGGACGAAATCATCCTCGTCGTCGTCGAAGGAGGCGAAGGAGGCGGTCACCGCGCGGGGGGCGCTGCGGCGCTCCGCCTTGATCTTCACCGTGCGGCTGGAGGCCATCTGGGAGAGGGGAAGGAACGCGCGGAAGCGGCCGTTGAAGATGCGCAGGATGAGACCGCCGCGGTTCGCCACCTCCACGCGGCCGCTCACGGGCTCGCCCGCCTCCATCGCCTTCGCGAGCGCCCTCCGCGCGTCCGCGTTCTTGGACTCGCCCGAGCCCGAAGGGCCCGAGCCCGAGCCCGAGCCCTTACCCTTCGCCCGGCCCTTCGATCGCGTCGACTTCTTCGCCGCCGCCGCGTCGTCGCTCGCCGTCGTCGCCGCGTCGCTGGACGCCGCGAGCGTGGGCGCGGCGCGCGATCGGAGGCGCGCGCCCGGAACCGAGCCGAGACCGCTTTTCCGCGCCATCGGCCACCTCGAGACGGGGCGAGCGCCCGCGGCGGTGCGCGCGGCGCCGCGAAGCGTCGGCGCCGCGGCGGCGCATCGCGCGAGGGAGCGAGACATCGGACTCGCGCGCGGCCGTCGGGAGAACGACGCGGAGAGAACGGCGTGCGCACGAGGTGTGGCGCCGCGAGCGCGACGCGCGGCGTCGACCAAGCGCTTATCCACGCTCGCGCCCAGCTCCCCAATCGCGCTTTTCCCGTCACGCGTGACAGTGGACGAAACACGCGCGTGACGTGGCCGATTCTGGAGACGCGTAACGTCCCGAACCCAGAAACGACCGTCTGAAGGGTCGAGTCTTTTTTTTTCGCCACCCCGGTTCGCGCGCGACGACGCGTGAATTTGGTGTCGACGAGCGAGCGACGCGACTGATTTTTTTATCAATAGCCAGCGGTAGATCTTGCTGATGAGCTGACAAACGAAAAACGCCTTTTCGTCGATCGCGACGCGTCGCGCGCCGCCTCACCCACCCCCCACCCCCCCATTCTCCATTCACTCACAACGCTTTCCCCGCCTTGGCCCGTTTCTCCGCGCGGATCAGATCGATGACGTCCCGCGCGCTGCACACCTCCGCGACGCACTCCCTCCCCGCCCACCGAGTCGTCGCGTTCGCCCGCGCGTCCCGCTCGACGCACTCGGCGCACACCGCCGCCGCCCACCCGCCCCCGCCCCGCGCCCGCGACGCCGCGTGCCCCCGCGCCTCCGCCTCCGCCCGCACCGCCTCGGCCAGCGCCTCCGCCCTCGCCGCGTGCGCCGCCGAGTCGACGCGGCGCCCCGCGTGGCCCCACCACTGACCCGTGACGGCGAGGTCGAACCCCGACGCCGCCGCCGCCGGGCCCGTGGCGGCTTCGCGCCCGGCGACGAGGCAGAGCGCGTCGCGAGATGAGTCATCCGACGATGCCGAAATCGCTCCGCCGCCGAAGTCGCTCGACCCGCACCCCGCGCACGCGGCGACGCCGCCGATCGCCGCCCGTCGGCCGTCGTCGTCGTCGTCATCGTCGCCGCGGTCGCCGCGGTGCTGGGGCGGGACGTGGTCGGCGAGGGCGTCCAGGAACCCGCGCCGGTCGGCGAGGCGCGCGACGCGAATCGCGACGGAGGACGCGGGGCCGCCGGAGGTGAACTCCAACGACGACGCGGCCTCGTCGCGCGCCAAAAAAGTCTCCGTCTCCGCGTCGTCTCCGTCGTCTCCGTCCACGAAACGCTGAGTATTCGGGCGGATTTGGACGTCCGCGGGTGTTCGGTTGCGGCACGGGCGCGGGGGTCCCGCGGCGGCGCCGCCCGCGGCGGGCGCGCGGGGCCCCGCGGCGCCGACCCCGATTTTCGCGCGCCCCTCGTGGAGGGTCGCGAGGGCGTCGTACGCGTACAGGCGCCGCATCGCGCGCGTCGCCGCGACGTACACCAGGTTGATCTCGTCCTTCTCCACCGCCGCGTACGGGTCGTACGGGTCCCCCGGGCGCGTCTGCTGGAAGGATTCTTCCACCGTGATGGAGGGGGAGGCGGAGGCGGAGGCGGAGGCGGAGGCGGGGGCGTCGGGGGAAACGTCGGCGTCGTCTTCGTCTCGCGAACGGAAAGACGCGCGCTTGGCGACGGCGTGGAGCGCCGCGAAATCGTTCCACAGGAGGACGTTTTCGAACTCGAGCCCCTTGGCCTTGTGCGCGGTGGAGAGGATGAAGTCCGCGCTCTGGAGGTTCTTCGCGCCGACGTCCTGCTCTCGAATGCGCTCGACGAGCTCGGGCAGGTCGTTCCGCACGCGCTCCACGACGGAGACGCGCGTCATCATCTCCTGGTCGTCGACGAGCTCGGATTGGCGCTTGAGCCCGGCGAGCGGGTCGCGCCGACCGCGCGAACTCGCGCCGCCGCCGGGGGCGCGAAGCGTCGCCAGCTCGACGCGCGCGAACCCGCGCACGTACGCGTCCCTTATCTCCTCGAGCGCCTCCTCCCGACCGGTGGAAAGCCTCCAGATGTCCACGAGCTGGTCCAGCCTGAGCGCCTCCGCCCCGCCGACGAACCCGACGCGAGCGACGCGGCCGTACTCTGGGTCCCCGAGGATCGACAACGCCGCCGCGAACATCGCCGCGTTGCCGCGACAGAGAATCGCCAGCGAACCGCGGGGGGACGCGCGCCGAGGAGGGCCGCGCGACGGCGCGTGCGCGCGGAACACCTCCCGAGGATCGAACCACCGCCGAACCGGCGCGGCCTCGTCGTCCTCCAGGGACGCCGCGAACGCCTCCGAGAACGCTCGGTCGTCATCCGGGGAGAGGAGCGCCTTTTCCTCCTCCTCCTTCGCCTCTCCAGAGACGGGTGATGATGAGGGTCGTTCGCTCTCCGGCGGCCTGGCGCCGAGGACGCACGCGTCCTCGCCCGCGAGCCTGAGGATGGAGTTGGCGACGGCGGCAATCTCCGGCCCGAACCTGAAGGACCGCGAGAGCCTCCGCTCCGTCACGAGGCTCGCGTCCACGCTCGCCGCCACCGCCTCCATCGCGTTCTTCGCGCCCATGAACGAGTAAATCTCCTGGTGCGGGTCACCCACCAAAATCTTCCCGCACCCGCTCTGCCTCGTGACGACGTCCGCCATCACCGGCGCGCAGTCCTGCGCCTCGTCCAGGAGCAACACGTCGTACTCCAAATCCAGACGCGGGCGACTGAGCTGATACAGCTTCATGTACCCCGCGTCCGTCATCGGCATCTGCGTCTCCCTCTCGGGTTCCGCGAGAGTGTTCGAGGGTAGGCGCTTCATGCTCTCCCACAACCGCTTCGCGAGCGCGACGAGATCGGACGCGGGGGAGACGAGGGGGTCCGAGCCCTCCCCGCCTCCGAATCCCGCCTCCGAATCCCGACGCTCTTTCAACAGGCGGTCTCTGGTTTTCTTCGCGTCGTACCCCTTCGCGACGACGCGGTTCGGCGGGACGTGCGCGTCGGTGACGTCGTCGTCGGCGGATTTGAGGAACGCGTCGAGCGTTCGAATCGCGAGAGCCGCGCGTTCGTCGTCGGCGGCCAACCCGAGCGCGTCCCGCGCGTGTCGCGGGCGCAGCGCCCCACGGTGCGCCTTTTCCCTGTACGCGAACCCGCGCGCTTTGTACGCGAGGCCGTGGAAGCTGAGCGCGGCGGTGTTCCTCGGGAACCGCGCCTTCGCCTCGAGCATCACCTGCCTGTTGAACGTGAGGTACGCGAACGACGTCCCCGGCCGCCTCTTGACGTACTCGAGGAGCGTCGTCGTCTTTCCCGTCCCGGCGAACGCGCGCACGAGCAACACGCGACCCCGCGGCACCTCCGCCGACACCACCGCGAGCTGCTCGTGCGTCAGCGAACGCGACCCGCGACGAAGACGCGTCCTCGAGAGCTCGTGGTACCCCGCGGCGGCTTCCAAGTGCGCGAGCTTCAGCCGCGTCGAGGGCGCGTCCCCCGCGCGCCACGCCTCGCTCGCCATCGCCGCGGTGAGAAACGCGACGAACGCCGCGAGTTCCGCCTCGGGGCTCCCGCGGTAACAATCGCCGCCGCCCGCCGCCGCCGCCTCCGCCGCGTCCTTCTTCGCCGCCGTCTCGGCGGCGTCCAGAAGCGCCGCGATCGCCGCCGCGTCCTCCGCCGCGCCGAACACCGCCGCCGCGAGCGTCGCCCACCCGTCCCCGCCGGTCAAAGCCCACCGCGCCAGCGCGCTCGTCGTCTCGGTCAAGCCCGCGCCCGGCTCGCGACCGAGCCGCCGCGCCCTCGCCGTCGCGCCGGGGAGCGCCGCCACCAGCGACGCCGATTTGAGCGGCGAGCGAAACGGCCGCGGGTCGATGACTCCGGCGTCTCCGGCGACGCCCTCGAGGACGGCGCCGTTCGCGACGTACGCCACCGCGCCGCCCGCGTCCGTGACCCCGCGGAGACGGAAAAATAAATCGACGGAGGCGCGCGCCGCCGCCCCCCGCGGCGCCGACGCGAGGACGCGCGCCGCCTTCGCGAAGCGCGCGAACGCGGGGTCGTCCGCGGCGTCCCTCCACGTCTTGCACACCGCGCGCGCGTCCCACATGAGCGTGGGGGGGAGGAGCTCGAGGACGCGCTGGACGAGCGGTATGGGCAGCGCGTCCGCGACGCGCGCGCCGGGGGAGGGGTCGAGCCGAGCCTCCGCGGCTTCGAACCCGGCTCGCAGGGACGTCTGCTTCGGCGCCTTTCGCCGAATCGCCGCGAGGCGCTCCTTCTCCGCCTCCTTCGCCTTCTTCTTCGCCAACCACGCCGCCTTCTCCGCGTCCGTCCACTTCGCGAAGGGACGCCCGTCCTTAGGCACGGAGACGACGAGGGACGAGGGTCTTTCAGGGTCGAGCGCCGGCCGCGAAAAAGGGAGGCGGCCGGGTCGTTTCGTCGTTTTCACGTTTTCGTCGCCGGGGCCGGGGCCGGGGCCGGGGCGGGGGCGGGGGCGGTCGCCGCCGATCTCGTCCACACCCTTCGCCGCGGAGGCGGACGCGGGTCCGTCGTCGACCGTATCGTCGCGCGTCGCGTTCGAGGCGTGGAGGACCGCCGACGCGGACACGAAGCCGCCGAGGCCCGCCCGCCGGGGCGGGCGCGTCGGAAGTTGGCACCCTCCCGAGGATGATGATATTGGCACCCCCCTGAACCCCCCGCCGAGATCTGCCGGTCCGGAGGCGCCGCGGGAGGCGCCCGGGTCGGTCGCGCGCGGAATCGTCGGCACCCCGGAGAACCCCAAACCTGAGAAGGCGGCGGCGGCGGTGGGCGGGGGAAAGGAGGGAAGGGGGGGAGGGGTGAGCGAGGAGTTTCGGGCTGCGGGGGGCGGACGGGACGACGAGGACGCGTCGCGGCGCGCGAGGGTGGGGAGCGCGATCGAGTCGGGAGTTCCCGACGCGACGCACCGGCGAGGCTCCGCTGCCCCTTCACCGGCTTCAGCGCAGCCTTCGGCGGCATCGCGCCCCGAGGCTCGCGAGCGAGCGCTCCCCGGCGGACCCGATGCGCGTCGCGCGCACCGCAGTGCCCCGGGAGAGCGCCTCTGGAGGTCGGGCAACTCCTCGTGAAACTTCGCGTTCGCTTCACTACGGTCCGAGCCGTTGTTCGCGCCCGCGGACGGAGTCAACCGCTCGGTTTTCGTCTCGCGTCACAGGTTGGCGCGCGCGCCTCGCCGTCGCCTCCGCGCTCGCGATGAAATTCGGCGAGACGACGCCGTCGATAGGCGGGCCGTCGTTCCCGTGGGAGGCGCCGAACGTGTACCAGCACCTCATGGAGCTTCGCGCGCGCGGCGAGCTCCGCGACGACGAGCTGGACGAATCGGACGGCGCGGCGTTTCTGGACAAGTACGGCGCGGAGGAGTACTGGTCGAGGACCAAGGCCGCGCGCGAGGACGGCGCGGTGGGCTACGCCGGCCACGCCCCGCACGAGCTCGGCGCTCGCGGCATCGGCGCGCCCCGCGACGAGCCGGCGACCGCGACGGGGCGCGGCGAACCCCCCGCGGAGGCGGCGCTCCCCAACTGGTCCGACGTCGACGCGTTCGCCCCCTCCCTCGCGGAAATCCGCGCCGACGGGTACCTTCGGAGGCACGCCAACGAAGCGCACGCCACGCGAGGCGGTATGCGCCGGCTGTGCGACGAGGAGGAGCTCCACCCGGAGAACCAGCGAGCGGTGCGCCAGATGCCGAGGACGTACTTCTAGCGCTGGACGACGGAAGAGATCGACCGAGGCGGAGGATGCCTCTCGCGAGGAGGTGCGCGAGAGGCGCCGTCGCCTCGCGAGGGCGGACGCGATGATGCGAGTGAGGCGCGGTACTATTGACGATACGTCGCGCGCGTATGATTCAAAAGTAGTCCTTCGCCGCGCGACGCTGTGATACCGTCTCGTCCACCTTCTCTCCGTCTCGTGTTCCTCTTCGTCGTCCGGTTTCTTCTCTCACCGCGAGCTGAGCTGCGCCCCGGACGTCGGCGCGGCGCCGTCGTCGATCTTCGTCCACTGGTTTCCGTCCGGGAAGACGATGCCGGCGCCGTTCCACTCGCCGGTGAACGACTCCCCGCTCCCGTCCTTCTGGTCGAAGTCGATGAAGATGCTCCGGTCGTCTTTCGCGATCTTCCCCTCGATGCGCCACGGGTTGATCTTCCCCGCGGCGACCGCGCTCGCCTCGTTGGCTTTCTTGTATCCGCGGCACCCGCGCCCCTCCGCGAACGGCACGGGGTCGATGCCGGTGATGACGCCCGCCTCGTCGATCGCGCGCGGGCAGTGCGGGTGGTTGGGGTCGATGTACTTCCCGGCGAACACCGTCGCCGCGAGCGCGGGCGGGGTCGCCGCGAGCGTCGCCGCGAGCGTCGCCGCGAACGCGAAGCGCGCGGGGCGGCGAAGCGCGCGAGCGACGCCCGAAGACGCGGCGGCGTCGTCGTCGTCGTCGCGGGTGGTGTGAGGATACGACGCGACGCGAGCGCGGAGGGGGGAGCGCGCGCGCGAAGAGCGCGCGGCGCGGGGGGACACGACCGGCGTGCTGGAGACGGCGGCGAACATCGGCGAGGACTCGTGGGAGGGCGGGTCGTGCTCGGGGGATGTGACGGGTGACGAGGAGGCGGACGCGACGAGAGCCACGTCGGCCGGACGACCGTCACACCCTGGCACTCCGGCGCACGCACGATTCGCGCGTCTTCATCATCAGCTGGAATTTCGTCCCGCGGCCTCGGCGCGCTTTTTGAACGTCCCAGGCTCCCCCCCGCCCTTCCACACCGCGCCCTCCCCCCCACTCGAGGGCCATGCCGAAACCCGAGGAGACGGAGCTCGCGGCGATTCTCGACGCGCCCGAGAACGCCTCGTCCGACGCCGCGCGCCTCGAGGCTCTTTCCGCGGCGTTCTCGTCCAAGGCTTCCGCGCTTCGTCGGTGCGAGAAGAAGCTTGCAGATGCGCACGCGAACGCGGGGGTGGTCAAGATCCAGCGCGACGCCGCGAAGGCGGACCTCGCCAAGGCGACGGCGGTGAAGGACAAGCTCGAGGCCCTGTGCCGCGAGCTCCAGCTCGCGAATAAGACGGTCGTCGCGGACGCCAAGGCGGCGGCCCTGTCCGAGGCGGAGCGGCGCGAGCAGCTGTCGAAGCAGTTCGAGTCCGGGCTCGAGGGGATCTCGAGCAAGCTCGAGACGCACGCGAAGGAGCGGGAATCCTTCGCCAAGGAGAACGACGAGCTCCGCGCGCACCTCAAATCCCTCCTCGAGCGGAGCGATCTGCAGGAGGCGCACTTCCAGAAGGCGAAGCAGACGTTCGACCTCGAGAAGCAGCTCCTGGAGGCCCGATGCGCGGAGGCGAACGAACGCGCGAAAGCGACGGAGGCGCGCGCCGCCGCCGCGACCGCCGAGCGCGACGACGCGTTGGGCAAGGAGAAGGCGCTTCTCGAACAGTTAGCGGGGTACGCGGACCGGTTCCAGGAGTTCCAGACGGTCGTCTCGGGCTCGAACGAACACTTCGCGACGTTCAAGGCGGAGCTCGAGGCGCAGGCGAAGAGGCTGGAGGCGTCCGAGCGGAGGAGGGCGGAGCTCGAGCGGAAGACGCGCGAATCCGACGTCGCCGTCATCGAGCTGCTCGAGGAGCGCGCGGCGCTCGCCAAGGCGAACGAGACGCTCAGGGCGCAGCGGGAGAAGCTCGAGGGGCTGTGTCGCGCCGCGCTCGCCAAGGGGGGCAAGGAGAACGAGGCCTCCTGACTTCGGTCGGGAGCGCGCGCGGGAGGGGACACTTGACCGATATACTCGACCCACGAGACTCGAATCGTCACGCCTCCGGTCTCCGCACTCGGCGCGCGCGTCCTAGCTCTAGAAATCGTCTCTTCTTCCCGTCATCATCGCGTCCCTCCTCCGATTTCTGCCCTCTTTGACGAGTCGGGCGACGATGCCCTCGGCGTACCTCCGCCTGGCTTCCTCGTCCCTCCTCGAGCCCTCCTCCGGGTCCTCCCCCTCCGGCACCAGCACGCGGCCGGTCTCGTTGATCGCCAGCCGGACGCCCTCGGGGGTGATGTGGTTCGCGCCTCCGAACGCGTCGAGGCCGACGAAGGATCGCTTCGCGTCGCGGCCCCTGTAGAGCACGAGCGTGGGGACGTTTCGGTCCGGGTACCCCGGGATGCACTCGCCCGCGAGCGCCGAGGTGAACTTGACGAGCGGGAACCTGGGGGCGAGGTCGCGGAGGGCGAGGTCGAGGCGTTCGCAGTCGGGACAGTTGGGGCGGTGGAGGAACACGACGACGTGGTGGTCCGAGCTCGCGTCCGTGACCTCGCGCGTGAAGGAGGCGCGCGTGACGGGCACGATCGCGCCGAATCGCGGCACCGCCGACCGCGCCCTGAGCTCCGCCATGCGCCGCAGGCGGTACGCCTCGAGGAACCCGTCGTCCGCGAAGTCGTCCTCCATCGCCTCGAGCGCGTCGGCGCTCGAGGCCGCGTCGAGACGCGCCGCGCGCGCGTCCGCGCCGCCCGAGGAGCCGCCCGCCTCCGCCGCGAACGCGGGGCCCGCCCCCGGATCGTCGCGCGGGGCGGAGGACGCGAGCGGCGGTTTGTTCCCCAGCCGACGTTGGATGTCGTCCCACTCCGTCGTCTCCCCCTCGGGGCCACGGTACACGACGTGGCCGAGGTTCTCCCCCATCGCGGCGACGAAGCGCGAAGAAGCGGCCAGGACGCGATCGGGGGGCGCGGAAGCGCTAAGCGCCGCGCGCGGAGGCGAGTCGCGAGCGCGGACGAAGGGCAAGCGAACGCGTTCGCGGGAACAATACCACCGAAAGGAATATGATACTCCGCCCGAGACGAGCAGTGACGTGTCGAACGTGTCGCACGATATTTCGCGAGACCTTTAAATTGGGGCACACGATGCCAGTGCTGTCAAAAAACTATGCTCCGGGTTCTGCTCGCCGTGTTGCTCTTATTCGCCTCGCTTGCCTCTGTGAGTGCCGCCTGGACCGAGAGACTGACGCAGGCCAAGGACGAGAATGATCCAAGCGTACGAGGTTGGCATTTCATCACGTCGTCGAGTGACGGCACCAAGCTCGCCGCCACTGCCAGTGTTGGAAACATCTGGACGTCCACAGACTCTGGAGCGACATGGACCGAGAGAGAGACACAGGCCGAGGGCGAGTCTGGGCCAACGAAGCGAGCCTGGAGGGGCATCGCGTCGTCGAGTGACGGCACGAAGCTCGTTGCCGGTGTCTATGGTGCAAACATCTGGACGTCGACCAACTCTGGAGAGACGTGGACCGAGGTCCCGGGAAACATGCAAAACTGGTGGGCCTTCACATCGTCAAGTGATGGCTCCAAGCTCGCCGCCACTGCCTGGCCTGGAGGTGGTAAATCTGGATTCATCTGGACGTCGACGAACTATGGAGCGACTTGGAATCAAAAGGCAATTAGCACAGACTGGAGAGGTATCACGATGTCGAGTGACGGCACCAAGCTCGCCGCTGTTGTCTGTTGTCGTGGAAACGGAGTAACCCTAAACGGGGTCTGGATGTCGACGGATTCTGGAAACATGTGGAATGAGGTCCCAGAAGTCACGCCAAGCACGCCATCTGGCACTGAAAGTTGGCAGAGTATTACGATGTCGAGTGACGGCACCAAGCTCGCCGCAACTGCAGTTAATGGAAACATCTGGACGGCAGTGTCGTCGGACTCTGGATGGACATGGACCGAGAGAGAGACATGGAACGAGGGCGAGTCTGAGCCAAGCGTGCAAAACTGGAGGGAAATCACGATGTCGAGTGATGGCACCAAGCTTGCCGCCACTATCCCTAGTGGGAGCATCTGGACGTCGACGAACTCTGGCGAGACGTGGACCGAGGTCAAACCCTCGGAAAGCGAGCAAATCTGGTATGGCATCACGTCGTCGAGTGATGGCACCAAGGTTGCCATAGCTGTCATTAATGGAAACATCTGGACCTACACTGCTCCACCACCACCGGTTCCACCACCTTTGTCTTGCTGCGAAGAAGCTCTTGCGAAGTATGGATTCAGTACTGGGAGAGAATTGCGGTAAGCCCGCAACCATATTGATAATACGGGGTTTTTGTTGAGCCAAAATCGGGTGTAAAATCGGGTGGGTCGACTTTTGATCCGAAGGGAGGTCGTTGCATCGAGAGACTACGGCGTGACGTTTGTCGACGCCGCGTTCGACGGACCGTCGGTCTCCCCGCCCCCCCCTATAGCACGTCATCATCGTCCAAATGGACATTTGTGATGGCTCCCGCCGGAAAATTGCTCCGCTCCCGCGGCTCCTACTCGAACGCCACCCCCCCCACGACCCCGCGCTCGCGCTGCGCCTTCCTCACCACGAGCACCTCCGCGCGCGCCATGAACTGTTCCTTGCACAGATTCCTCGTCAGGTCCAGGTACTCCTCCAGCGGCACCCGCCCCTTCTCGTGCGCCTCGTCCAGGGAATCCATCGCGTCCTCCAGCGCGGCGTCGCGCGCCGCCGCGCGAAGGAGCTGCGCCGAGATGACATCCTCCGCCGCAAACGCCTCCTCGACGTCCTCCGCGGAATCGGAATCTGCCCCACATCCTTCTCCCCCGGTCCCTTCGCCCGCGGTCACCCCCTCGCGCGGTTTCGGTTTCCTCTCGTTCTCCGCGAGCCATTCCGTCAGCGCCACCGTCGCCGCCCTCAGCGCCGACACCTTCCCCTCCCACTCGCTCCGCGCCCGCCGCGCGTCCCCGAGCCCGGCGTCCAGCGCGGCGCGGCGATCCGCGAGCTCCGCCTGAACGCCGAGAAGCCGCTCAGCCTCCGACGCGCACCGCGTCTGCACCGCCGCGAGCTCCGCCTTGAGCGCGCGCGTCAGCGACGCGACCGCGCGAGATTTAAACGTCGCCTCCGCCAACCCCCGCGCGCCGCCGCCCATTCCGCCGCCGCCGGAAGAAACCGGATGCGCGTCGCGTCGCGGCGCCGCCGCGCCCGCCCCGCCCCCGCCGGAAGAAACCTCCGCGGCGGAAAACGGGACGCGGTTGTACTGCTGGTACCCGCCCGCGCCCGACGCCCGAGAAGACCCGCCGCCGCTTCCGAACAATCCGCCGCCGCCGCCGCCGCTCGGAGTGCCGACGACGCCCGGGGGCGGCGCGGGATACGGCGAGGGGCGGCGCGCGTTCGCCGCCGCGCGCTCCGCCGCCGCCGCCGCCCCGGGAACTTCCGGGTACGATCGCGCGGGCGCCCCGCCGACGCCCGGCGGCGGCGCGGGGTACAGGGGTGGCGGCGGCGGCGGCGGCGGCGGCCTATTCGGTCGCCCCGACGCGTTCGGGTCCTCCTGTCCTCCGGTTCTTTGAGTCCTTCGGTCCGAGGAGCCCCCCCCCGGGTTCGGGTTCGGGTTCGCGGCGGCGCCGCTTCCCGTCGTCGGTTTGGCGAAGAGCGGCGGGTCGCGTCCGAAGGCGTCGCTGAGCCTCGCGGCGAGGTCCGCGAGTTGGCTCCCGCGGTCGAAGCGCCACTCGTCGAGGAAGGCGCCGCGCACGAGGCCGGACGCGTCGACGATCGCGTGGCCGGGCTTGACGATCATCTCCGCCGTCGGGGAGACGTAGCACACGGGCGCGACTCTCGGGAAGCCCTCGGGGAGGTACATCTTCAGGGGGATGTTGTACTTCACGCCCTGGTAGTAGATGGGGATCGTGCCGTCCGCGCGGAGTAAATGCACCGTGCGCCCGTCGTTGTGCGTGAAGGGGTCGTCGCGAACGGACAGGGAGGGGTACCGCTGCGAGCGCGTGAACGTGAACGGGGGGGGTGGGGTGAGTCCGCGAACGAAAGGAGGGGCTTTTCGCCGGCGAGATCGCGCGGCGGAGGGCGAGCGCTCCGCGCGGGGGAAGCGGGTTCGGGTCCCGGGGCTGTCGGCGCGGGGCGCGACGCGGGTCGCGCGGACGACGGGGATCGGCCGCGGGGCGGAGCGGGGCGAACGTCCGGCGCGGGGGCAACCCTAAGAACGAAAACGCGCGCGAACAACGACCGGACGCCGCGGGAGAGGGTGCGGGCGAGCGAGGTGGAGGCGGGCGCGCGCACCTCGACGACGCCCAGGAGCTGCGCGCGAAGGGGGCCCTTGGACCAGTCGTCGTAAGGCAGCGCCCCGGGGCCGCGCGCCGCGAGCTTCCCGTCCACGTAGTGTACCACGTGCGCGTTGAGCGGCATCGTGCCTCGCGGCGAGGAGACCCGCGCGCGGGCGCGAGTGATGATGTTCGAAAACGCCGGACGCGACGCGAGTTCAGCAACTCGCCGCGGTTCGCTCCGGGGTCACCGCCGCGCGCGCCCACATGCTTGAGACGTATTCGTGGGATGGGATATTTTTCTCTTCTGTCTATTTTTCTCTGTCAGACAGACAGATGGACGCTCCCCTCGGGTCCTGCGTCGTCTCGCCGTCCGCGTCTTTCGCGTCGCCTCGTCTTTCGTCTTTCGCCTTTCGTCTTTTCGTCCTTCCGATGGTTCTCCTCCACGCTCTCCCTCACCAGAGATGTTCTCTCGCCTCCACCTCGCCCACCGCTCGGCCCTCCGGAAAGAGCACCTCGGCGGCCATCCTCTCCGCCCACTCCCTCCCGAACCACCCCGCGAACATCTTCACCGCGGGGTCGCGCTCCCGTTGCCACGCGTCGTGCGCGTCCTGCGCCCTCGCCGTCTCGAGGACGGACAGCACGCGCTCCCCGCGCCGCGCCTCCGCCGCGGTCCTCGCCCGAACCTCCTCCATCTCCGACATCGCCTCCGCGCCCGCCTCGCGCGCGTTGGTCTCCATCATCTCCTGGAACCTCACCTCGGACGACGAAAACGAAAACGACGCATTCGCCGACGAATCGAGAGGCTCCCGCGCCGACTCGATGCCCCCCGATTCGTCGTCACCCCCCTCGGGACGCGCGCTCAGCGTCGTCGTCGTCGTCGCCGCCGCCGCCGCCGCCGCCGCGCGGTCGTAGATGTTCTGGTTCTCCTCCATCACCGCCGCCTCGAGCCGCGTCTCCTCCGCGGCGTCGAGCGCGCTCGAGCCCTCGAGGGCGAGGGGACCACCCCCGGCGGGCTCGCCCCCCCTCGCGAGACCCTGCGTCACGGCGTTGTTGGACACTTCTTCACCGCTCAACGACGCGGCGAGCGGCGACGCGTCCTTCGCCGCCGACGAGGCGTCCGGAACCCGCGCCGCGTCGTCGTCGTCCCTCTTCTTCGGCCAGAGATCGAGCGCGGCGACGAAGGCGTCGACGTACGCGTGCATCGCGTCCATGGCGCGCGTTTCCACGAGCGAGACCCCCAGGGCGCCGCCGCCCGCGGGTGTCGCGTCCGCGGAGGCGTCCAGCGCGAGAGGCGGAGCGCGCCCCGAGTTCGTCCGCGAGTACTCCGCCTCGAGCGCCGGGAGCGGGAACTCCGTCCCCGCGTCCGCGGCGGCTTTCCGCGCCGCGCTCGCCGCCATCGCCGCCGGATCCGGCCGCGCGAAGAGCATCGCGGGGGAGAAGTACCGGGCGTTCTCGTAGAACCTGGCGCTGGGCTCCACCAGGCCCAGGTCCTCGAACGAGTCGCGGACCGCCGCGAGGTCGTCGACGTAGCGCTCGAGGTACGCGCGGGTCTTGACGAGGGGCTGGAGGTCGACGCCGACCAGGACGCTCTTCCCCTTGGCGAGGCTCAGAAAGTCGACGCCGAGGAGGGGGGCGTCGCCGACGTGCGCCGGGAGAGAGGGAGAGGGCGACCCTTCCGTTCGGACGGGACCGCCGTCCCCGGGGAGAGAGGGCTCCGGAGAGTGCGTGGGTTCGGGATGGATCGCGCGCGGGGGGGGATCCGGGTCGGGGTACGCGACGGCGTTGAAGATCTGGCACTCCTCGCCGCCGTCGACGTACGTGAATCGGACGCGCCTGGCGTGCGGAGAGCTGTAGAGCCAGGTCTCCGCGCGGACCTTACCCGGGATGCACGCGGAGGCGAGCTCGGGGGCGATCGGGAGGGGGGTCAGGGGGCCGATCTCCGCGTCGAGGCGGGCGAACAGCGAGGCCATGTGCGCGGTCCACGACGCGCACGCGCGATCGTCGGGGGGCGGCGGGAAATCCGCGGACGCGGGATCGGGGCGCGAGCCCTCCTCGCCGAGCCGCGGGAAGAGCTCCGGCGCCACGTCGCGCTCCGCGGCGCCGGAGGGCGTCGCCGAGGCGGAGGAGACGACGCGAGGGGATCCGCCGCGCGGGCGATGCGCGCGAGCGAAGGAGGAGCCGTGGGAGACCGACCGGAGAGACCCGAGAGCCGCGGGCGACGGTGGTGCGCGCGACGCTTTTCGCGCCAGGTTTCGCGCTTTTCCCAACAGACGACGCGACGAGCCACGCGGCGCGACGCCACCCGCGAAACGCGCGGGGAGGACCCCCGCGCGCGAAGTGGGACGCCTGAGCCGCGAATCTGCGCCATGCGCGCGGCAGGGCACCGCGAGGCGAGACGTCGCCGTCGCCATCGCGTTCGCGCGCGCCCCCGAAATGCGCCCGGGAGGGGGGGTGGAATCGGAAAAATCTTCCGCGCGATCTTTCGGGAATCCGCGCCGGGATTCCAGCACGTCAACAAAATGCACTTCTCAAATCTCACTACCGTCGTTGTTACCCTCTCCTTGCCCTCCGTTCGCCCATCCTCGCTCGCGCGCCTCGCCTCGATGGTCGCGAACGACGGCACGCGCGAGTCGTTGAAGACGTGCGCTCGGTGCAAGCAGACGCTCGACAACACTCAGGGCAACTTCCCGCACGGCTCGTCGTGGTGCATCAAGTGCGCGCCCCCGGATTCAGACTCGGATTGAGAGGCTTTGCCCTGGTCTTCCGGAAGTTACCCCCCACCCTCCGGGACCGTTCTCATGTCCGCCGCGTTCCCCTCTCCCGACGGGCTCTGCCCCCGCCCTTCCGGCGCGCGCTCGCGCCTCGACCCGCGCTCGCCTCGGTGCTCCCCCTCGCGCCTCCGCGCGCCTCGCGCGACGGGTAAGTCCGCGGCGCCGGGTTCCGGGAGGACGTCCGAGATCGCGCCCGCTCGGGGCGCGAACGACGCGCTTCGCGCGTGGTCGAGGATCGGCATCGCCGGCGGCGTCTTCGCGGGCGCGAGCGCCGTCGTCGCGAACGCCTTCGCGACGGCGATCCCGGGGGAGCCGACGCGGGGATCGCCGACGCGCGTCTCCTCCGCGGCCCCCGGGGTGGTCGACGCGCGGCTCCTCGACCCGGCGCCCGTCGCCGCCCCCTCGGGGGATCCGCCGCCCTCGGCCCCCCCCTCCGCCGCCTCCGCGGCTGCGCACGAGGCCTCGAGCGCGATGTGGCGCGCGAAGTGGCGCTCGGCGCGCGAGCTCGGCGCGGACCCCGGCTTCCACCTCCCCCACGCCCACCCCGCGCTGGTTCGGTACAAGACCCTCCTCCTCGGCGCCGGCGTCACGTCCCCCCCCGAGCAGTCCAAGCGCGTCTTTGTCCCTCTGTGCGGGCGAAGCGTGGACCTCGTCTTCCTCGCCGCGTGCGGGCACAGGGTGTTGGGCGTGGAGATGGACGCGTCCGCGTGCGAGAGTTTCTTCGAGAAGAGCGGCCTGCCGAGGACCACCGCGACCGCGCACAGGGCGCCGTCCAGGAGGGATCACACGAACGGCTCCGACGAAGGATCGGGTTCCGCCGCCTCGCGGGATTGGGACGGATGGGGCGCGGGCGTGCGCCGCGTGCACTCGAGCGGCAACGTTGCCGTCGTCGAGGGCGACGTCTTCTCCCTCCGCGCCGCGCCGGACCCCGCGCCGGACCCGGACCCTTCCTCGAGACGCTCGAGACCGTTCGGATTTCCGACGCGTCTTCAGACCGCGCGGGGGGGAACGGATCCGGACTCGGGAGCGGAAGCCTCCGGCTCATCCGTCCCGTGGGGCGACGCGTTCGCGTCGCCGAAGCGCTTCGCGTTTCGCGTTCGCGCGACGCTCTCTGGCGCGCGGAAGGACCCCGGCGTGGTGAAAGTGTTCTCCCCCGGGGTTGCCTCCTCCGAGTTCTCGGGAGACTCCGACTCGGACGCGCGAATAGGCACGCGCGGGAGCATCAGCTTCGCGGAGGAGGCGCTCCGGTTCGCGGAGGGCGGCGGGCCGGCGATGGACGCGGTGTGGGACCGAGGCGCGCTGGTCGCCGTCGAGCCGAGCCTGAGACCGAGGTACGCCGAGCTCGTCGCCGGACGGTTGGCGCCGGGGGGGAAGATGTTGCTCGTCGCGACGGAGCGCGGGTACGGCCCGAGGTACGGCCCGAGAAAAGCGCGGACCGAGCGCGACGGAGAGATTTCGCGGAGCGAGCGCGACGGAGACGCGAGGACCGAGCGCGACGGAGACGTCGCGGACTCTCGCTCCGCTCCTCATCCCGCGGCAGCCTCCTCGAGGCCGCCGCACGACGTCTCGCACGCGGAGGTGCGGCGGCTGTACGAGCCCCTGGGGCTCGCGGTGGAGCGGCTGGCGACGCGCGACGCGATCGAGACGGCGCCGGGATGGATGCGGGAGGAGGGCGTCGAGAGCCTCGCGGAGTCCGTCTACCTCCTCACGAAACGCGTCGAGAGCCGTCGGGGCGGCGGGGCGGCGAGGGCGAGGAAGGGACTCTGGTGACGAACGAAGCGAACGCGCGCAGGGGTTTATCATATATCTACGCGTGATGTGATAGCACACGCGTATCTATGTGCTCGTAGTATCCCGGTTTCTGAATACAGTCGCGGTGTATTCGGGGCGGCGCCGGCGGCTTCGCGCGGCGAAACGTTTCGCGCGACGCGTTCACGCCCTCGCGCACGACGAGACGAAACACGAGCGCGCGCTCGGGTCGACGACGGCCCTCGTCGCGACGACGATCGTTTCCTCGGCGTCGTTCGCTCCGGCGCTCGCTCTCCTCGGCGCTCGCCTCCGTACGGTCATTCGCACCTCCGACCCGGGTCGGCCGTCGCCGCGCAGCGCCGCGGCGACGTCGCCGAGCGCCCTCCCTCGCGTGGCGTTGGCGTCGACGGCGACGATGGCATCCCCGACGCGAACGCCCGCCTCGTACGCGGGGCCCGCGCGCTTGGCGTACCCGGGCCCGAAGCACTCCACGACGGTCGGGGTGCCGTCCGGGGCGAGGAAGATCTCCAGGCCCACGCCGGAGTACGAGTCGAGCGCGTTCGCCGAGCGCGCCCCGGGGTTCAGGGCCAAGAGGGAGACGCCCGCCGCGACGAGCGCGACGCGCCGGCGAGAACGTCCCGGAAGGGAGGACGCCCGGGCGACGACCGAGACCCTTCGGCGCGCGGCGGCGGAGGATGCCGAAACCGCGGCGAGGGACCCGGGGGAGAAGCGAGGCGCCGCGGCCGCCATGTCGACGGGCGCGAGCGGAGGCGACGCGAGCGCGCGCGCGGCGCGTTGTCGAGGTCGCGACGGGGCGCACGTGCCGACTGAATCTTGACGTTGAGCAACAAGTAGGTTTACCAAGTATGAACCTCGCGACGCGACGCGCGAGACGCCCGACGGCGATCGGCGAACGCGCGAGACAACCCCCCGTCGTCTCTCTGAACCATTCGGCTCGCCGCCGACTCGCCCGGCACGTCTCCTCGTCTGCTCCCTCCATCTCTACGCGTCGCCGCCGTCGACCGTTCCGTCGTCGCCGTTCTTCGCGGCGCTCCCGGCTCCGGCGGCGGCGGCGTCCTTGTCTTTGTGCGCGCCGCCGTTCCCCGTGAGCGAGTTCCACGCGGCGGCGGCCATGCCGGCGGCGCCGTTGGTGGCGCCGGCGTCCCCCCGGGGCACGGGCGTTTTCTCCAGCGGCGCGGCTTCGGAGCACCCCGGCATGACGCCCTCCCACGCCTCCGCCTGCTCTTTGGCGAGCGCCTCGAGCTCCCGGGCGGCGGCGCCGAACGCGGCGTTGAGTTGGCGCTCGAGCGTCGCGTGCGTCCTCGGAAGCTCCCCTCGCATCGTCTCCGCGATCGCGTCGTACCGCTCCTTCGCCGCGGTCTTCGCCGCCTCCGCCGCCTCGCTCTCCCTCCGCGCGTCCTCCGCGCTCGCGGGCGCGCTCCCCGACACCAGCTTCCCCACGGAACTCTGCAAGCTCCCGAACCACCCGCCGCTCGACGCCGCCGCGCCCGGGGCGGCGCCGCTCTGGGAGCCGTGCGCCCCCGCCGCCGCGTCCTCCTCCGCGATCGCCTTCTCGAGCTTCGCGCGGCTCCGCTCGAGCCGGCTCCGCGCCGTCTGCAGTTTCAGGAGCGCGTCCGCGCGCGCGTCCATCGCCTCCTTCGCGGCGCCGATGACGTCGAGCGCTCTCTTCAGCGGCGCGCGGAACCGCGCCGCGAGCGCCTCCGCGCGCGCCTCCGCCGGCGCCCTCAGCCGCGTCGCCGCCCCGCCCACCTGCCTGAACGCCTGGCCCAGCCCGCCCGCCTCCTCCCCGAGCAGAACCTTCGCGCCGCGTTCCTCGCAGTCTCCCAGCACGCGCGCGTTCTCGCCGAAGTTTCCGACGATCAGACCCATCGCGTTGACGGCGTGCACGACGTCGTCGGCTCGCCTGGCGGCTTTGCGCAGGCGCTCCTCGAGCGCCAGGAGGTACTCCGTCGCCTCCAGGTACGCGGGGTCCTCCTCCATCATCACCGTCTCCGCGCCCGCGCCGGCGACGAACGACTCCGTCGCGCTCGCGATGGACTGGAACCAGCTGTCCGCCGCGCCGAGCAACCCCGAGTTCTTGGAGCACTCGGCGGCCGCCGCGGGGGGGAAGCGGTCGTCCTCGAGAAACGCGCGCAGGCGATCGGAGCGAGACGCGACGGGGTGCGAGCACAGGTCGCGCATGAACGCGTCGAGGCCCGAGCGCCTCTGCTCCAAGAACTCGGGGTTGAACGGGGACGTCGTGACGACCTTCTCGGGGAGGGGGTGGAGGATCACGCCGGGGTGCGCGGCGCGGATCTCGGCCCGGAGGCGGGCGAAGTCGGAGAAGCGGCGCGTCACCTGCATCGTCTCCTTGGAAAATCGCGACGACATGGTCGTCGCCGCGCGCACGCCGTACGCCGCGTAGGCGGACATGCCGTCGCCCACCTTCGAGGGCGTCGTCACCTCGACCGTGATGTCGCCGTCGTTTTTCTCGCGCGCGGAGGACGAACCGGCCGAGGGCGCGGGGGGGGGCGCGGTGCTCGTCCCGTCCGAGGAGGAGGCGCTCATCGCAACCTCCGCGGGCGGAGGCGAGGCGGGCGCGGGGGGGGCGGGGCCGTCCAGAACGACGCTCTCGTAAGGGGGAGGGGGGGGCGTCGATGGCGTCGCCGCCGAGGACGTCGTCTGCGACGGAGACGAGGCGCGAAGGGAGTGCGAGGGGTCGGCGGGGGTCAGCGACCCGGGGGAGGGAGGGAGGACGCGCGGTGGGAGGAATCCGCTCAGGATATCCACCCCCGCGGCCCCGCCGAGTGGAGAGTGGACGCCGTCCCGTGAGCCGCGAACGCGCGCGGACGAGGAGGCGCGGGAGCGGAGAGCGCGCGGGGAGCGCGAGCGGAGGGAAGGCGAGGAGGGATATCCGCAACGCACCGTCGGGTCGCTCATCCTCGGTCGCGCCGCGGCGTCGGGGACCGCGCGGAGTGACGATAGACGCGGTGACGATCGACGGTCTAATGACCACTGCATTTCCCAGATTGTGATCTCCGGTCGGATTCAAACCGTCGGCGATCTCTCCGCTCGCGCGTTCCCTCGCGCCCCCTCTCCGTCAGAGGCTCCACAAGCGAACGCACGCGGCGCGGCGGGGCGAGCTCGAGCGAGAACACACCGAACGCACACGAGCGCGCTCGCGCCGGTCTCGGACGCGACCTCCTCCGCGTGTGTTCGCGCGACGCGTCGGGGGGGTCCTCTCGGTCGCGTCGGGAAAGTCAACCGATCGGCACTCGTTCGCGCGAGGCGGACCGACGCCACCATGTCGGGCGAGGGGAAGACGAATGTGTCCAACTACGAGATGAACGGGAACAGCTTCCGGAACACGATGCACAGCCTGAACTACGGCAACGTGATGGAGGCGGCGGCGCGGAACTACATGAAGGAGGCCGAGGCGGAGGAAGCCGCGGCCGCGAACGTGGGCCCCGTTCAGTACGATCTGGAAGATCTGGAGGACGACCCGGAGCTCCACGCGCTGCACAAGGAGCGGATACAGCAGATGAAGGAGGAGCAGGAGAAGCGCCGGGAGATGGAGCGCAAGGGCCACGGGACGTACAACGAGGTGAACGAGGAGGAGTTCCTGCCCGAGGTCACGGGCGCCTTCCAGGTGTGTTGCCACTTTTACCACCAGGAGTTTGAGCGCTGTCGCATCGTCGACAAGCACCTGGCCATCCTCGCCAAGAAGTACTTCGACACCAAGTTCATCAAGGTGCACGCCCCGGACGCGCCCTTCTTCGTCACCAAGCTCAACGTCCAGGTCCTGCCGTGCATCGTCTACTTCCGCAACGGCGTCGCGTACGACCGCATGGTCGGCTTCGAGGAGCTCGGCGCCAAGGACGACTTCGCGACGAGCAAGCTCGAGAAGATCCTCCTGGAGGCGGGCATCGTCACCCCGCCGGTCAAGGGCGAGGACGACAGCGAGGACGAGGAGGAGGTGTTGCGGAGGGAAAGAGCGAAGAGGATCGCCTACGGGTTCACCAAGTACGACTCCGAGGACGAGGACAGCGATTTCGACTGAGAGGCGAAGGCGTCTCTCGAGCGCGCGTCGCGAGAGTAGACTACTTTTTTTTTAATCGTACTTTCAAAGAACTTGTTTCACGCGGCGCGCGTTTCATCTCCGCCGTCGCGCGACGACGCGCTCGGTACTTCGAGTACGTTCTCGTGCGCTTCCCTCACAGGAACACGTCGAGCTCGTGCCTCCTGTACGTGTTCCCTTCCTCGTCGTTCAAGCTCGGGTACGCGGGCACGAGGGCGTCCTGCGCGCCGATGTACAGATTGTTGTACACCTTCCAGTACGTCTCCCTCACCTTCCTCGCCGGGTGGAACAACCCCTGCAGCGCGTACCCGAGCATCACCCCCGGCCCCAGCGTCACCCTCGCGCCCTCCACGGCGTCCATGACGGCGTTGATGACGTGCGGCGACGTCTCGAAGATGTTCGGCCAGACGTAGTTGAGGAGGTGCGTCACCGCGTCCTCGCACCCGAGGCCCGCGCACCCGAGCGCGAGGTGCTTCACCGTCGTCGCCGCGGTTTGACGGTGCACCGCGTCGCGGTCCATCAGCGCGTCCTCCAGCAGCGGCGTCACCGCGTACGCGTAGTCTTTGCCCGTCTCGCCGATGTACTCGAACAAAAACGCGAGGCTCTTGAGGACGCCGTTCTGGATGTTGAGCTCGGGGACGCGGTACTCGTTCATGAGCGCGGGGAGGACGGTGAAGGGCGAGCATGTCTCCGCGACGATGGCGATGGCGACGGTGGTGCACACGCGGTTCTGCCGCTCCTGCACCTTGAGGTTGTTCAGCAGCGTCGCGAGGACGTCCTGCGGACCGATGGCCTTGGCGATGTACCCGAACGTGTTCACCGCGGCGCGCCGGATCGCCTTCTTCGTGGCCTTGAGCATCTCCAGGAGCTCGAAGCAGATGCGCATCCACTCGCGCGCGGGAACGAACTCCGCGCCGCGGTCCGCCACGCGCCCGACGAGGTCGATGCAGTTCTCCTGCACCTTCTCGTGGCGGTTCTTCAGAATCGGCGTCAGGCGCGGGAGCAAGTCCTTCACGGGCGGGGTCATCTTGCTCATCCCGACGACCGCCACGATCGCTTTCAGAGCGCCCAAGATGCTCCCCAGGACGTCCGGGAACTCCTCCCCGAGGTACTCGTACAGGACGACTCCGAGGTGGCCCATGAGCTGTTCCTCCTCGCACGTCTTCATCACGGCGGCGATTTTGGAAATCAGATCCGCGGCTTGCTGCCGCACCTCCGCGGACTTGTTGTTCAGGCGCCACTTGATCGTGCCGCACACCTGGGGCAGGTACGGTTTCGCCCTCTTGCCCAAGGCCACGACCACGGTTCCGAACGCCTCGAGCATGACGTCGTTCTCGTCCCCGGTCTGTTCCTGGAACGCGAACAGGATTCCGTCGACGAGGAGCTCCTCCAGGCGCGCGTCGACGTCGGCGGCGCCGAGCTTCTCGATGACCCGCGTGATCGTCTCCGCGACCATGCGACGGTACGGCTCGGACTCGTCCTTCAGGTCCTCCACGATCTTGGAGATGACGTCCGAGCTGCCCACCTTGACGGCGAGCTCCAGGGTGGTCTCCACGAGCTTGCGGTAGTTCCTTCGGTCGAGGGCCATCCGCCGGACCCAAAAGTTTTTGAAGAATTCGGGCATCACCTCGGCGCGCACGTACTCGGGCTCCACCCCCTCCGTCGCGACGCACTGCTTCACCACCTGCAGCACGATCTTCTTCATCTCCTCGTCCGCGCTCGAGAACTCGCGGATGAGGATCACCATGACCTCGCGCGTGTAGTAATTGGCGTACATCGCGTCCATCAGCGGGATGATGAACCCGATGGCTTTCAAAAACGCGGCGAGGACCTTCCCGCGGTGCGCCCGGATCCCCTTCCACAGCGGCTTCAGCACCGCGTCGAACGACTCGATGCCGTACGGCGTCGCCGCCTCCGCCAACGCCGCGACGGATAACGCGGTGATCGTGCGGACCTTCTGATTTTCGTCCACGAGCCCGTGCTCGATGATGTCGACCAGAGATTTGAGGTGCGGCAGCACCGCGCACCCGAGCAAGATGGCCATCTGCTGCGCGATCTTGATCCCCGTGTGCCTCGCCTGCCACGATTTTTTGCTCTGGCACACGGCTTTGAGAAACGGAAGCAGCGCGGGCACGCCCAGGGCTTGCGCGACGACGGCGAACGCGCGCGCTGTGGTGTTTCTCACGTACTCGTCCACGTTATCGATGTCCGGCCGCATCGCCGCGATCATGGTCGCCAACCCCGCCGCCTTGGCGAGGTTCGAGATGATCTCCCGCCCCTCCACGCGCGCGTAGTAGTCCTCGTCGATGAGGAGCGGCTCGATGACGACGAGAATCTTGTGCACGTACGGCCGGACGAGCTCGTCCAGCTTGTACAGCACGCGGTCGATGACCTTCACGAGCAGGTGCCGTTCCTGGTCCTCCAGCGTCGGGGACATCAGCAGCGGTAAGATCTGGTTGAACAGCGCGCCCGCGCCGAACTCCCTCGCCTTGTCCGTCAGCTGCCTCAGCGCCGATTTGCGCTGCGGCGGCGTCCCGTTCTTCACCTTGAGGAGGAGCTTCATGATCTTCCGCTCCTTCCGTTCCTCCGCGCTCATCCGGTTCTCGTCCTGTTCTTTCAGCAGCGACCCGAAGTACTGGTAGTCCTCCGGTTTCATGTTCGGAAGACCCTCGGGCATGTCCGGGACGTCGAACTGCTGCCCTCGGTCCTCGTCCGGCATCTGGTAGAACCCCGGCGTTTGGCCGCCGTACGGCGCCGGCGTCGCCGTCAGTTTCCGCGCCGGCGTGCGAATGGGCACGTACGACTCGGGCTGCGGCAAAACCTTGTACCCCTCCGACGGCAGCATCGCGTCGAGCTCGTCGTCGGTGAGCGGCCTGTTCCGCTCCTCCACCTCGCGCTCCCACCGGAGCTGGTTGTACTGCTCGGGGGTCATCGGCGCGGCGCCCCCTTGGTGCATCGCGGCGAGCTGGCGCGCGTCCGGAGTCATCATCCCGGCGAGCTGGCCCGGCCCCGGCGTCGCGCCTCCGTCCGCCATCAGCGGCGTCGCCCCGCCGGCGAGCATCGCGGGCGTCGCGTCGGGGGCGACGTGCAAGGGGGTCTCGTCCCAGCGGCTCCGCGCGCGCCGGGGCGTCGGCGCGGAGGCGGACGCGCCGGCGGACGCGGGCGCGTCCCACTCCGATCGCGCCCCGCCGCCGCCGTCTTCCCACTCCCCGCCCCCGGCCTCCGTCTTCAAGCGCTTCGCCTCCTCCTCCGGCCCCTTCGCGTCCCACCGGTTCCGGCGTTTCTTCCCCCCGGTCTCGGCCTCCTTCGAGAGAAGCTTCTCCGCCTCCGCGGCGCCGCCCGTCACGAGTCGCCGCACCGCGTCCTCCTTCGCGTCCCGAGCCGCAGACCGCGCCTCCGCCGCGACGCGCTCCGCCTCCTCCCTCTGCTTCTGCGCAATCTGGCGCATCGTGTTATCCCGCTCGCGCTCCAGCTGCGCCTCGCGGACCCGCTCGGCGTACGACCCGCCCGCGGACGCCGCGGGGGCTTTGTCCGTGGGGGTTTCGCGCGCGGGGGAGAGGGTTCGGTTGAGGCGGCGCTTGCTGTAGTCGCTCTCGCGGTCGACGATCCTGCGCGACCCGCCGAAGCGCGCCTCCGCCGCGTCGGGCTCCTCATCCGCGACGGGGAGGTCGTCCAACACCGCCTTGGGCGCGGTGAACGAACGCATCGGCGCTTTCCTGCGAAGGCGGTGGTACGGGGGGGAGGGTGGTACGGGGGGGGG
>MDSW01167058.1_pt1 | contig 32966 bp, 32 predicted proteins | sample 811171 | NCBI WGS metagenome assembly MDSW01 (sample SAMN05326641, study PRJNA326480) | marine metagenome | isolation source: seawater | place: Atlantic Ocean: North West | collected 2012 | reverse complement strand
TGGAATGGCAAAACGGTTCCACCTCAAAATAATTTTTGTACTAACGCTTCTGATTTGTTGTATGAAAAATCTGATGCCATGGGTTCATTTAGATTTCATGAATGGTTAGTTTGTGAAGTTATAGCTGATGATGGAACTATAGGACTCGGTAATGCAGCTTTGGCACCAGAGGTAACAAAAAAAGCAATAGATTGTTATTTAAAAGATTTAGTCATTGGTGAAGATCCTTTTGATTATGAATATATTTGGGAAAAAATGTATAGAAATACAATGGCATGGGGGAGAAAAGGAATAGGTATGACAGGAATTTCTGCGATTGATCTTGGTATTTGGGATTTAATGGGTAAATTGAAAAAAAAATCTGTGTTTGATCTTCTAGGTGGAAAAACCAAGGATAAAATAGCAGTATATGCATCAAAACTTTATAGCCAACCTATAGATAGCCTTCAAAAAGAAGCAGAAGGATATCTTAAAGAGGGTTTTACAATGTTTAAAATGAGATTTGGCTGGGGGCCAAGAGATGGATCTGAAGGAATAAAAAAAAATCTAGAACTTATAAATGCCGTTAGAGAGGTAATAGGGGACACAAATGATTTAATGCTAGAGGCATATATGGGCTGGAATTTAGACTACTCAAAAGAAATTATTCCTAAATTAGTAAAATTTAGACCCAAATGGTTGGAGGAGCCAGTTATACCAGACGATATAGCAGGTTATGTGGAGTTAAATTCAAATGGCAATATTCCCATAGCTGGCGGAGAACATGAGTTTAGTATTCTAGGTTTTAAACACTTATTAGAACAAAATGCTATAAGCTATATTCAATATGATGCAAATCGTGTTGGGGGAATTACAGCAGGAAATAAAATTAATCAGCTAGCAGAAAAATATAATATTCCAGTGGTTCCACATGCAGGACAAATGCACAATTATCATTTAACTATGTCTAGTAAAATTTGTCCTTTTTCTGAATATTTTCCTGTGAGTAGGGTAGAAATAGGTAATGAATTATTTTATTATATTTTTAATGGAGAACCTACCCCTAAAAATGGTTTTATAGAATTAGATCAAAATACTCCAGGTTTAGGCATTGAACTATCTAAGGAGCATATTTCAAACTTTAGCCTAGTGGAATAAATTTATTAAATTATCAAATTTTACTTTTAATTTTTAATTTTTTTAAAATATTTTCGCTCAGAGGCTCAGCCTCTGCTAAATTTACTGGAGATTTTCTACCTATCAAATTATCAAAATAAATGGGAGATAATCCATTACCTGGTCGAATAATTTTGATATTTTTTTTCGAAAATATTTCTCCTTTTTTGATGTCTTTAATTGTAAACACAGATCTTCTAAAGTTTTTTAATTTTTTTTCCTTATCACTCCTATAAAAAATATCATTTTTAACAAGATTGTATGCAAAATTAATATCATTTCTAAATTTAAGAATTTCTTTTCCTTTTAATGAAAATTTAACATCCAAACCTTTTTTTTGATTACCTAAAGCTATGTGTTTTTCTATTACCTCAGCTCCCGCAATAACAGCTGACATTGAAACTTTATTATCTAAAGAGTGATCAGAAAATCCTACTTTACAACCAAACTCATTTTTTAAAATTTTTATATTATTTATATTAAAATCATCTATTTCTGAGGGATAATTGCTCACGCAATATAAAATAGTAACATCTTTTACACCTCTTTTTTTTATAAAATTATAGATATATTCGATTTCCTTTAAATTAGCTAATCCAGTAGAAATAATTATAGGTTTTTTTGTAGAGCAAACTTTTTTAACAAGATTAGTATCTAACATTTCAAAAGAAGCAATTTTATAAAATGGACAATTTAAGTCTTCTAGAACATTAACTGCATTTTCATCAAATGGTGTGCTAAATAAAGTAATACCTACTTTTTTAGAATATAAAAATAATTCTTTATGCCACTCTATTGGAGTAGAAGCTTTTTTATATAAATCCCATAGCTTATATCCTTTCCAAAGACCTGATTTGATTTTAAAATATTTTTTATTAGAATTTAATGTCATACTATCAGCAGTATAAGTTTGAATTTTTACAGCATCAGCTCCATACTTCTTAGCCATTTTTATCATTTTTTTTGCCATAGACAATTTTTGACAATGGTTAGAAGATATTTCTGCTATTAAAAATGGTTTTTTCAATTTTTTAAATTTTTTTATTTTTTATAAATCATTAATATTTTATTTTTATTTAAATTAATATTTAATTTTGTTCTATAAATTTTTTTCCAACCAAATTTTTTATAATAATTGACATGTTTTTTTAAACAAACTAAAAAGCATGGTTTCTTACTTTTCTCAATAATATTAACGCTTTTAGTCATTATTTTTGTTGATAGATTTAATTTTCTAAAATTTTTATTTATGACTAAAGTGTCAAATAATAAAACATTTTTAGATATTTGATTTTTGTTTAAATCAAATTGTCTTATACAATTATATCCTATTAACCTACCTTTTAAATATAGTAAATTATGTAAATCATTCTTATTTACATTTTTTTCAAACCATTCCTTTTGTGATAATTTTTTTTTTTCCATTCAGTTTCTTTTAAAAAATAAATATCTAATTTATTTTTTTTTGTTAAATTAAATGTTTTTTTAGTTTTTAAATTAGTCACTAAAATCTTTTTTTAAAAAGTATTTTTTTCATAATTTAATGTAATAAATCCTTTTTATTTATTCTAAATTTTATGAAATCTTTTATATACATTAATAGGAATATTAGAGTAAAAAATGAGTCAGTTATTAAATTAAATTTTAAATTACTATAATATCTTAACAACTTTAAACTAGACTTGCTAAGGACAGTTTTGTTATCGTCATATTTTGTTAAGGCGTCATCAAATGAAATAATATGTCCAAATAAATCAAATTCTTTTATTTTTAATTTTTCAAATGATAAATTTGTCAAACCAAGATAGTTTTCAACTTTAATCATTGTTTTATTTGTATTTGGTAAAAATATGTCGTCAAAATTTATAATAAGCCCCTTAGACTTATTGATATTATTATAATATTTTTTATAAGTCTTTTTCCATTTGAAAATATTAAATTTTAAATATTTCAAAAATAATTTTTTTTTTACAAATCTTACAGCACAAAGAGTATTTATCCAATTTTCAAAGTCACGAATGCAACTAATGAAGTAGACATTTGAAAAATGTTTTTCATAGTCCTTTTCTAAATTTGGCATATCGTATTTGTAAGAGTCAATTGCCAATTCTATAGATCCAACAATTTTTGTTATTGGTTTTTTATAATTTACTGACTCATTTAATAAATCCATACTTGCAAAATACATATCTTCTAAATTGTCATATTTTTTATGTAGAAATTTTTCAGCAATCTTTGAAGAGTATTTAAATTTTTTATTTTTTTTTATTTCTTTTCTTTTTAGTACACTTACACCACCTATTTGTCCCTCTTCTTCGTACTTTATAAGATTTGAGGTTATATTAATTAAATCTTGATTTCCTAATTCTCTCAAATTCTTAATATCTAGTGATAATCCACGCTTTCTTATTGGAAAATTTAATATTCCATGATGTTCTAGTAAAGCAGATAATACAGATGATCCCATTGGGCCAATAGAATTAATTACAATTAATTTATTTTTCATTTAGATCAATTTTAAAAAAACCTGAGGCATGTTTCTTTATTTTAATATTTTGATTTAATTTTAAATTAATAAAAAGATTATTTAATTCCTTTGAGGTAATATCTCTCCATTTGTAATTTCGTTTTCCCATCCTATTTTTTTGAAGACCAAATCTTTTTTGAAAATATGGTATAAATGAAAAATAATTACCTAAAATATTACCAATGTAATTTCTTAGATTATAATCGAGGTATCCAAATATAGCACTGAAAGAAAAGGGATCAAAATTATCTTTAGGTTTATCAAATCTTTCTTTAATTATATTAAATATTTTATTAGATGAGTATAAATCCTCTTTAGAATAAAAACCTTCGGCGACTTCAGACAATATTTTTTGTTTTTCATGTTTCTCAAATTCATGATTATTTAATTTTTTTACTAAAACTTTTGGATCATTAATATTGTATGAAATTTTAGAAACATTTATATTAAAACAGGTTTTTAGGACACTTTCTTTTAAAGATGGATAATATATTGAAATAGAGTCTGCTATCCTTATTTGATTTGACAGCGTACTTGCAAAATGAATAACATAATTTGAAACTTTTATTTGTTCACTTAGACTAGATTTGTTGTCTATATTAATTTTTTTTTTAAAATCTCTACAAAGTTCAATCCAAAAATTTATATTTTCTGCAGGATGTGGTCTTAAAATTATTTCAAATGAGTCATTTAAATTTTGATTAATTTCTTTAAGAAGTTCAACATATTTTTCCTTAACTCTTTTTTGTGTAATATATATTACATTAAGTAACTTTATGTGTTTTTCATTTAATAATTCTTTAAAGTTATCTTTCATTAAGCCAACTTGATCTGTTTGTTTATATGAGTTAGACAAAGATAAACTGGTTGTAATTAAAAGTTTATTTTTATCTTTAATTGTTGAAACTGATAACATTTTTTTCCAACTATCCAAAATCTGTGACCCAGTACAAAAAAACTTCTCCTCATTTTTAGGGAAAACTTTGTTAAACTCTTTTAAATGATTTTCACCCCAAAAAAAAATTACATCGGCAATTTTAACAGTTTCAGCACTATATCTTGCCTGAATGCCAAGTGGTCCTAGTGGATTGGGTGTAAGCATTTCATTATCACAAGATGCAATAAAATGACCAGCTTTTTTAATTTTTTTTAGAATACTTATTTCTCCAGGTACAATACTTTTTAAATACCATACAGATTTATTAAAATATTTTACGTATGGAAATAATTGTTGTTTTTGACCCAGATATACCGTCCAGCCATTTTTCAAAAAAACATTAGCTAAACATAGAGCTCCATTGAATTCAGATGAATAAATTTCGTAGGGTATTACAATTTTTTTTTTCATTAAAAAAAATTATTTCTTATTATTAATTAGATATAATTTTTTAGCTATACTTGACACTTTTTTATCTTCTTTACAAATTTCCTTAAGTATTTTTGAGGTATTTTTGGGATCTAGTTTGAGTGCCAGTTTAAGTAAATTCATCCAATTTTTGTTATTTTTAGATCTGATTTTTTCAATTTTTTCTACTAGTTTTAAACTTATTTTAATTTTAGACATTTTCTACCTTTTCAAAATTAATAAATCTACTCTACTTACAGAATAAGGTAATTTTTTGTTTTGTGGTAAAATATAACATTCAAGACTTTTATTATTATATTTTTTAAGTACCTTAAGTAAGATATTATCGTTAAACTTAATATAATTTTTTTTTGTAAACATTTCATGAAATTGCCTGTCTAAATTGGAAAATCCAATTTTTGTCTTTTTTCTAAAATTTATGCTTAATTTTTTAAACTCTTTAGATCTTTTATATCTATCATTCATATCAGTGTTTGGTATGTCACCAACTAATAAAGTCCCTCCTTTCTTAAGATTTTTCAACGCTTTATTAATAAACTTATTAAAATCCTTATAAGAATTGAGATATTGAACAACTGAATAGATAAGTATTTTATCAAATTTTTTCTTAAAATTAAAATTTGTATATAAGAAATTTCCTTTTAAAAACTTTACATTTTTAATTCCTTTAAAAATGAAAAATTCATTAAGTTTTTCAATAATTTTGTGACTGTCAATTGTATAGATATTTTTAAATTTTTTTGACAGTTTTTTAGTTATTGTTCCATCGCCAGTTCCAATATCAAGCAATGTCTCATTCTTGGAAGGTAATAATTTTAAAATTATATCTTTAACAATATAATTATATTTTTCTGATGTAAATTTATATTTGCCAGAAAGTAAATAAATTTTATTTTTATTTATTTTTTGAGATATTTGTTCATAGTTTGTAAACGCCTGATTATGTTGTTTCATCAATTCTAAATCTATTAATCTACAGGTCTTTTTTGAAATTGAAGTTGAAAATCATGAAATGTAAAAAAAACATCAATAAATACAAGTTTATTATTTTCATTTTTCATAACTATAAAACCACCCTCTTCCATAAATTTTTTTGCTATTTGTGAAAAATCTCTTTGAGTTCTAATTTCATCAAAAATATCAGTTGATCTAATAACACCATTGTGAGCGCTAATTATTATGTTAGAATTTTCTTTTTGAGGTATTTTTAAAATTTCATTTTTAACTTTTGATATAAATTCTTTATTAGTCTCGAAATAAGGTCCAAAGTGCATAAATATATTTTTAACTTGGTTGTAACCTCCAAAGACCCTATCCGCTGTCTGACGAGCTCTACAGCTAGGGCTTGTAATAACAGTATGATATGGAATATTTAATTCTTTCCAGATCGACCCCATCATCTTTGTTTGAACAAGACCTCTAGAATTTAAACAAACTGCTTTAGAAAAATATAAATTTTCTGCCTTAAGATTGTGTTTGGCTTCAAAAGAATCATACATTTTTACATCGATCCATTTCTCTCTTTCTCCGTGTCTAAAAAAAAGAATGTAACCACCCTTTAGAATATCTTTAGCTATATTATGTTGTGAATAAGTGTAAGTGTATTTATCAGGTGTAGATTTTGCCTTAATAAAACCAATAATTTTTGATCTTTTTTCATAAATATTTACAATAGAAGAAAAAAATATTACAAAAAAACATAGAATTAAAAATAACTTCAACAAATTGGACTTGAATAATTTTTCCATTTTAAGGTTTTAATTTATTTGATGATTATCTTCAATAAATTAAAAATAAGTAAAAGCAATATAATTGATTTAAAATGAATATAAATAGCAAAAGAATATGCTTAGGCACAGCCCAATTTGGCTTAAATAGTTACAGTAATTATTTTAAAAAAAGAATAGAAATAAAAGAAATTAAAAAAATCTTAAATTATTCAAAAAAAAAAGGAATAGAATATATTGATACAGCACTTAACTATAAAGGAGTAAGTGATAGAATAAATAAAACTAAACTAAATTTAAATAATTTTAAGATAATAACAAAGATTCCTAAACCAAAAAATAAAGAAAAAAATTACCTTAATAAAATTAATTACTTAATTGAAAAAGATTTAGAAAAACTTAAAATAAAAAAATATTATGCAATTTTATTACATGATTGTAAGAGTCTTACAAAAAGGCAAATTCACTTAATAGATAAAACTAAGAAATTATTGATTAAAAAAAAATATACAAAATATTTTGGATTATCAATATATGATCAAAATGAATATTTTAGTTTAAGCAAAATTATTAAACCTCGAATAGTTCAACTACCTTTTAGTGCAGTAGATTGTAGCGAAAAAAAAATTAAATTCATAAAGTATCTAAGAAAAAAAAAAATTAAAGTTCAGGCGCGCTCAATTTTTTTACAAGGCATTCTTATCAATGAATTGCCAAAAAAAATGAGCAAAGATAAAAAAATTCTTAAATTTAAATTTAATTATGAAAAATTTTGTAAAAATAATAATATATCTAAATTAAATTTTTCTTTGAATTATGTAATGAATAAAAAATACTTTGAGTCTATTTTAATTGGTATATTATCTTTTCCACAATTAAAAAAAATTTTAAATGTTAAAAATAATAATACAATTAAAGTTAAATTTAACTTACCTAAAAAATTTTTGAGAATCGACCTATGGGAAAAAAAATAAGCTTATTTATACAAGCAAGGCAAAAATCTACTAGATTTCCAAATAAAATTTTTACAAAAATTAATAATAGATATGTTTTTAAATTAATTTTTGATAGAATGAATTTAAGTAAAAAGGTAAATAAGATCTTTTATTTAATACCAAAAAAAGATTTAAAATTAAAAAAAAAATTAAATAAATTTAAAATTCCATTTTTTTTAGGAAGTGAAAAAAATGTTATTGACAGATTTTTTAAAGCTACACAAAAAACAAATTCAGAAATATTAGTGAGAATTACAGCAGATTGTCCTTTAAGTGACCCTTATTTACTTGATAAGATGTTAGAAATATTTCAAAACGAGAATTTAGATTATTTATCTAACACTTTTCCACCCACTTTTCCAGACGGATTAGATATTGAAATATTTTCTTCTGAATGTTTAAAAAAATTAATTAAAATTGCAAAAAACAAAAATGATAAAGAGCATGTAACAAGCTTTATCAGATCAAATCCTTCAAAGTTTAAAATTGGAAATATTTTTTTAAACAAACAAAAAGATTTTTCAAAATATAGAATTACTCTTGATTATGTTGAAGATTTGGAGAATATAGTCAAAATATTTAAAAAGTTTTATCCAAAAATTAATTTTAATTATAAACAAATTCTTAATTTTTTAGACAAAAATCCAAATATTAAAGAACACTATAATAGAAACATAGGATACGGAGTATTGAAAAGTAAAGATCTATGGAACAAAGCTATCAGATTAATTCCAGATGGTAATTCATTTCTTTCTAAACATCCTAAATCTTTTAATGATGATAATTGGCCAATATATTATTCATCAACCTCTAAACAATATATTTATAGTTATGATCAATTTAAATATTTAGATATGAGTATGATGAGTGTAGGTACAAATCTTCTTGGGTATAATAATAAAAATATAGATAAAAAAATAAATTCAGTTGTAAAAAAGGGGAATATGTCCTCCTTAAATTGCATTGAGGAGGTTCTTCTTGCAGAAAAACTAATTGATATGCACAAATGGAGTGACATGGCAAAATTTGCAAGAACAGGTGCTGAAGCAAATTGCATTGGATTAAGAGCTGCGAGGCTGGCGACTGGAAAAGAAAAAATAGTAATATGTGGTTATCACGGATGGCATGACTGGTACTTAGCTGCTAATATAAACAATAAAAAAAACCTAAACAATCATCTTTTTAAAAATTTACAAATAGAGGGCGTGCCAAAAAATTTAAAAAATTTTATTTATAGTTTCGAATACAACAATTTAAAGAAATTAGAAAATATTCTTAAATTAGATAATAATATTGCAGCTATAATTATGGAGGTTAAAAGAGACATTAATCCCAAAAATAATTTTCTTAAAAAAGTAAGACATTTGTGTGATAGAAAAAATATTGTATTAATTTTTGATGAATGTACATCAGCCTTTAGAGAAAATTTTGGAGGGTTACATTTAAAATATAAAATTCAACCCGATTTAGCAATGTTTGGAAAGGCTTTAGGGAACGGATATCCTATTACATCAATTATAGGAAAAAAAAGTATTATGGAAACTTTAAGCGATTCATTTGTAAGTAGCACTTTCTGGTCAGATAGAATTGGACCAACTGCTGGATTAGCATCTTTGAAAGAAATGGAAAATCAGAAGTCATGGGAAATATTACTAAATCTTGGTTATTATTTTAGAAAAAAATTTAAAAACTTTGATCAAAAAGATTTAATTAAAATAAATAAAGAAGGCATAATACCGAATATTTCTTTAAAACTTAATCCATTTAAAACAAATAAAAAGAATTTAATTAGTTTCTTTTTAAAAAATAACATAATCACATCAGATCGAATTTATTTATCAACCGCGCATACAAAAATAAATATTAATAAATATTTTGAAGTTTTAGAAAAATTTTTAGACCTGGTAAAAAAACAAAAACATTTTTTAATTTAAATTTATTATTTTTTTTATCTTATTTACTATGATTTTTTGTTCAGTAAACTTCAAGTCATAATAAATTGGCAGAGAAAAAGAATACCTTGAATAATTTTCTGCAATTGGAAAGTCATTTAATTTAAATCCTTTTTTTTTGTAGAAAGAATGTAGGTGAATAGGGTAATAATGAAGTGTAGTAATAATTCCATTTTTTCTCAGATTTTTAAAAAGTAAACGAAATTTTTTTCTTAACTTTTTGTCAATTATTGTAATCGTAAATAAGTGGTATGTTGATGTAATAAAATTCGGAACTTCTTGAAATTTAAGAGGTAAATCTGATAATATTCTTTTATAATTTTTTGCTAGTAAATTTCTTTTTTTTACCAACTTACTAATATTTTTTAATTGGGATAATCCTAAGGCGGCATTTATGTCAGACATTCTAAGATTATAACCTAGTCTTACTTGATCATATTGTTTATATATTTTATCCTTAAAGATTATTTTTTTTGACCTAATTTTACCATTTTCACGAAACGAAATACAAAAATCTCTAATATTTTTATTATTTGTAAATAATGCTCCTCCCTCTCCTGTTGTTATGGTTTTAATCGGGTGAAAACTTGTGATTGCAATATTAGAAAATTTACAGCTACAAATTTTAAAATTTTTATATTTTCCACCAAACGAATGAGAACAATCTTCAATTATTTTGAAACCAAATTTTTTAGATAATTTATATATATATTCTTGATCATGACTACATCCTCCAAAATGAACAACTATAATTAATTTTGGTAATTTATTTTTTTTTGTGTTTAAAAGTTTTTTTTCGAGTTTTTTTGGACAAATGTTTAGAGTGTCTTTATCTATATCAACAAAATCAATATTAGCACCACAAATTAAACCTGCATTTGCTGACGCTAGATATGTATTTGGTACAGTCCAAAAATTATCATTTCTTGATAATCCTAAAGAGTAACAAGCAGCTAATAATGCGCTTGATGCACTATTAAAGGTTACACAAAACTTAGAATTTGAAAAATTTGCTAAATTTTTTTCGAATTTTTTTGTTTGAGGACCTTGAGTTAAAAAATTTGATTTAAGAACACTCTTAATTGCATCAAAATCTTTTTTAAAAATTTTGTGTTTATTGTATGGATATTTAAATTTCACTTAAAATTTTAATTATTTTATTTTTATCTAAAAAAACTTTATTATTCTTTGAAGTATAAGAAAAATATTTATCAACAAGTTTACCTTTTTCTTTTAAGGGATTTATTTTAAATATTTTTTCATATTTTTTAATATTATCTTCTAAAATAGGAAAAATTACATAATGATCTTTATAATCTAGAGTATGGTAACTATCATCCTCAGGGCATAGCACTTCGTGTAATTTTTCTCCTGGTCTAACACCAATAATTTTAATTTTATTTTTAGGTGATATTACCTTTATAAGATCTATAATTCTAATTGAAGGAATTTTTGGAACAAATATTTCACCTCCTCTCATTCTTAGAATTGATTTCAAAACAAAATCAACGCTACCTTCAAGTGAAATCCAAAATCTTGTCATTTCATTTGATGTAAGAGGAATTGGAATTTTTATATTTTTTTTTAAATCATATAGTTTTGGAATAAATGATCCTCTTGATCCCAGTACATTTCCGTACCTAACTATTGAAAACATTATTTTATTGGTACCAGTTAGATTGTTGGCTGCAGAAAATAGTTTGTCGGATGCTAATTTAGTAGCACCATATAAATTTGCTGGATTTGCAGCTTTATCAGTTGACAAAGCGATAACCTTATTTACTTTTTCTGATATAGCAGCTCTGATTACATTCTGGGCGCCAATTATATTTGTATTAATATACTCAATTGGGTTATATTCAGCTACAGGCACATGTTTAAGAGCAGCAGCATGTATTACAATATCAACACCTTTAAAAGACATTAAAAGTCTTGAATAGTCTCTAACATCTCCAATGAAAAATCTTAATTTGTGCTTTTTTATATTTAAAGAATCTTTCATTTCCCATTGTTTAAACTCATCTCTTGAATAAATAATTATTTTTTTTGGATTAAATTTTCGTAAGACTAGGTCAACAAATTTTTTTCCAAATGATCCGGTCCCTCCCGTAATTAATATGACTTTATTATTTAATGCTTTGTTTATTAAATTTTTCACTTTTTGATGGCCCCTTTAATTATATTACAATAAAAATCAAATTTTTGATCAGATATACCAAAATGTAAGGGAACGATATATATTTTTTCAAATTTTGAGTGGCTTTTTTGATTTTTATTTATATGTCTTTCAAGAAAATACTTTTTCATGATTATATGGTTGTTAATTTTGTTTTTGTGTATTGCAGCTATAGGGCCCAGTCTATAATCTTGAGTTTTTTTGATACTAATAATTTTATTTATTATCATCTTTCTTTTGATTAAAATACTTTTATTAATATCAAAGTTTTTTAAATTTTGATCAATATTTTTTACTAAATTATAATCCGAATATGTATTTGTGCTTTCATGATAGTGGAAGGTATCAAAAGATTTAACTTCATTAAAATCGTCAATTTTCTTTTTTGTTTGATATATTCCCATTTCTTTATTTTGATTCTGCTCAATTTTTGCAAATTTTTGAAATTTTTTGTTTTTTGTAAAAATTATTCCACCAGAAAAACTTCCAATAATTTTTGAAAGAGAAATAAATTCAAACTCACTATTATTTAAAAACATCTTATTTTTTTTTAGTATTATAGAGTCAACAGAATCTTCAATTATTATTTTTCTATTTTTGCTAAATTTTTGCTCAAACCCCCACTTATGAATTGCAATAATCATATCTGGATTGTTATAACTAGTGCTAATATTTGTATATCGACCCACGGTATTAAATAAACAATGTGATACCCACTTGTTAACAAAAACCTCTTTAGATCTATTGAAATCGTAAAACCTTAATATAGAACCGATAATTGCTTTTGATGATGGATAGAGAAACGCATCATGCCCATATTTATCAGAAAAGAATTTTTCAATTTTTTTTCTTAATTGTGTAGGATTTTTATTTTTATTTTTTTTATCATATACAATTTTTTTTTTAATTGTAAAGCATGGCCATTGATAGTCTTTTAAAATAATTTTCATTACAATATTTCTTTCATTAACTTTATTTGATTTTTAAATACTTTATCTCATTTAGCTTAGGATTTAAATTATGTTTATTAATTAAATATTTTAAAATCAAAATAGTAGAAAGTTTTCTAGATAATAAATATCTAAATTTTTTTTTATTAAAATTAGATATTAACTCTAAAATATGCTTTTGGGTATTTATCTGATCCATACTTTTCCTTAAATTCTGATATAGTTAATTCTTTATCTGTAGGTGAAAATTTTTTTTGTTTATAATATCTTTCACCAATCTCGTAATATTTTAAATTATTCTTTTTATAATATTTAATTGCATTCCATTCCAAAAAATGTCTTGGAGATATATTTTCGTATTTTTTTATATTTACCTGACTCCATCCCCAAGCTAAAGTTTTATATCTAGCACAAAACAAGAAAGAAACTGATTTTCCTCCGAAATTTAAAATAAATAATTCAGCCTCATTATCATAAATTTTTTTTAGCATTAAATCCCATGTCTTTTTGGGTCTTGTAATTCTTCCAGCTGAGATTTTATGGAATTTTCTAAATTCCCCAAACTTATTACCAATTATTTTTTTTGAATATTGATAATCTATTATTTCAACTTTCAAATTATTTAATTTAGAAGTTTTTTTAATATTTCTTCTATGATATTTGCTCATATTATTTATTAGCAATGACTCATCTTTTAAAAGATCTAAAACCAAAGTGTTATGCACAATGTAATCCTTTGAAAAACTTAAAATTTCAAATTGATTTTTTGATGAAATTTCTAAGTTGTCTTTATTAAAAAAAAATGGAGAAACTTGAAATGTTAGATCTATTTTTTTTAATTTATTTTTCTTTTTTAAATAATCAAAAATAAAAGAATATATTTTTTTTCTTAAACTTGGAGATATGTTGCTAGAAAATAAAGGTGAAAAAACGTTATTATTTCCAAAAGAAAAAGTAATTTTTTTATTAAGATTACGTTTTGCCATAGGCACCAATGCTACTACCTTATTTTCATTAAAAACTGCAAAAGACAAATTTTTAATTTTTGGGAAAGCTGAATAGTAACATAAGTCATTCCAAGTGCAGAGATGTGATTGCCCCTCGAGATTTAATAATAAATCATTCCATGAATTTCTAGAAAATTTTTCAAATTCTTTAATTTTTAAATCCATAACTTAATTATTATTTTTTTTATAATTTTCATTTTTTTCAAAGCTATAAAACTGATCACAAAAGTTAACATTTTTAATGTCATGAGTTACCAGTATAATAGTTATATATTTTTTTAATTTATTTAATGTATCGTTTATTTTTAATTTGCTATTTATATCTAGAGCAGAGGTTGGTTCATCAAGTATTAATATCTTTGGTTTTTTTGCAAGAGCCCTAGCTATTCCTATTCTTTGTTTTTGTCCTCCAGAAATATTTTTACCTCTTTCTCTTATTATTGTATCTAATTTGTTGGGAAGTTTTTCAGAAAATTCGTATAAATCTGTTTGATATATTATATTATTTAAATCACTACTACTAAGTATACTTGAACAATTTTGTACTATGTTATTTTTAAGAGTATCCTCAATTATATTTATATTTTGAGGCACAAATCCAATTTGCTTTCGCCAAGATTTTAAATTTTTATATATACTGATACCATCACAACTTATATCGCCTTTAGATGGTCTCAAAATACCTAATAAAAGATCTAACAAAGTTGATTTACCAATTCCACTTGGTCCGTAAATACAAATAGCACTATTTTTTTTAATAGACAAATTTACGTCCCTAAATACATTTTTTTCATTACTAAAACTAAATCCTAAATTTTCAATTTTTATTTCATTTGATAAATTAAAAATCAAATTTTCTTGAAAATTTTTTATTTCAGAGTTTAAGTTAATATCGGATTTAATTGAATTAACTGCCTTAAAATTATATTTTATTTTATTAACCATAATTGCAGCTTTATTTACTGATGGAATTAATTTTATTGATGCGGCAACAAAAACTGATAATTTTGGTATAAACTGATTAATCCCATCTGCGGAAATTAAGTTGATATAATGAAGTATAATAATAACACCTAATATAAAAACTAACTCAGTTACCAATACTGGCACTAAATTAATAATAGCTATTTTTTTTTCTGAATTAAAATATTTTTCGTTAAATTCTTTTGCATATTTAGCAAATAAGTTTTCTTGTTCGTTTACTTTTATATCTTTAATATTGTTTATTCCTGAGGAATAAGATTCTATTCTTTTATCATTATAATTAAATCTTTTTTCTCCTAAACTAATAATTTTTTTTCTAGCATTAAAATAAATAATTAGATTTACTAGAAAAAAAATTAATAGTGCTGCTAAAGAAATTAATGGATCAACTATAAACATAAGTGCAACTATCATTATTATTGTTGCAGAACTTGAAATCAAATATGCAAAAGATAAAATCGTACCTCCAACTTTACTTGTTTCTTGAATAATATTTTTTAATAAATTTGACGATTTTCTTTGAACATGAAATTCATAAGGTAAAAATAAATAATTTTTAAAAAGATTATTTTCTAATTTTTTTTGAATATTCCAGACATAATTTATTTGATAAGACTGAATAATAAAAGATAATAAACTTTTTAAAATATATACGAAAGCAAATATTAATGTTAAAACTACTATTGCATTAACTCCTGGAATTAAATTAGATGCTAAGTTAAAAATATAAATAAGAATCTCATTTTCTATTTCGTAAATAAAATTTTCGTTTTGAAACATTCCTACAACGGGGAAAATTAATGCAATTCCAAAAGCCTCTATTAATGCAAGAAAAAAGAAGCTTAAAGATAAAAACAAAAATTTTAATCTTTCAACCTTATCAAAGAATGAAATGAATGCTTTAAATTCTGACATTTGATTTATATTTTTTAAACCATTTAATAAATTTTTTTACACCAAACTTAATATTTGTATTAGGTTTATTTTTTACTAATTTTTTTAAAAATTTTGTATCTCCGTGGGTTTTAAACACATCACCTTTTTGAATTGGCAAAAGTAAAACTTTTGATTTTTTTCTTAAATTTTTCTCAATTAACTTGATAAATAATGATAATTTTTCTGGTTTTCCATTAGCAATATTTATTACTCTAAACGGAATATCTTTTTTTGGTGGAATTTTTATTATTTTAATAATATTTTTAATTGCATCATCAACATAAGTAAAATCTCTATAATGGTCACCTTTGTTGTATAATTTAATTATTTTATTTTTGTTTATTGCATCAGAAAATTTAAATAAAGCCATGTCTGGTCTACCAGAAGGTCCATATATTGTGAAAAATCTTAAAGCTGAGATTGGTAATTTATAAATATTGCTGTATGAATACGACATTACCTCATTACTTTTCTTTGTAGCAGCATAAAATGACAATGGTTTATTAGTTTCATTATTTTCAGAAAGTGGAAATTTTTTTGAGTTACCATAAACTGAACTAGATGAACCAATTATAAGATGCTTAACCCTAAATTCTTTGCATAATTCTAATATATTAAAAAAACCTTTTATATTTGAATTAAAATATTTTTTTGGAAATTTAATAGAATATCTAACACCCGCTTGGGCAGCTAAATGTACAACATAATCAAACTTATATTTTTTGAACAAATAGCTTATTTTTTTTATGTTATTTAAATCAACTTTGATTCCTTTAAAATTTTTTATACTTTGTTTATTTAAAATTTTATTCCTTTTTTTTTTTAAATTAACATCATAATAATTATTAAAATTATCAATACCAACCACATAATTATTTTTATTTTTTATTAATTTATTAACTAAATGAAATCCTATAAATCCAGCGTAACCAGTAATTAAAATTTTCATTTAAAGTTTAAATCCAATCTCCACCATCAATATTGAAATCTTGGCCGGTATAATAATTAGTTTTTCTTGAAATTAGAAAATTTATAAATTGTGCTATTTCTTTAGGTGATCCAGCTCTTCCAAGTTTATTTTTTGATTTTCTTACTTTAAGATCTTTTTTCGATCTCTTCATTACTTTTGTATGAAATTTTGTATCAATATATCCAGGATTAATACAATTACTTATAATATTATATTTGCCACCAAACCTTGCAATAGCTTTAGATAAATATTGCAAATTTAATTTTGATAAACCATAACCAAAACTATCCTCTCCACCACCATGTACAGCTGAACTTGTGCTTGTCAGAATTATTTTGCCACCTTTTTTTTTCATTGACTTAAAAACATTTTGAACAATAAAAAAGGTAGATATAAAATTTAGATTTATATCTTTAATTAAATTTTGATTGTCTAAATTTTCCCAATTCTTTATTTTTGAAACATTACCAGTAAGTTGAACTAGCACATTTATTTCTTTAGACCAATTTAAGTAAGATTTGAATAATTTTTTAGCTTCAGTTTCTGAAGATAAGTTCTTTTTAAATATTTTAAATTTTGAAAAATTACTATTTTGAAATTTTTTTAAAACACTATCATTTTTGAAACAATGAGCTCCCAATTCGACATCCTTTTTATTAAGTAAATCTAAAAGCTCTAATCCAATATCGCTGCTTGCTCCTAAAACTAAAATTTTCATTTTTATTTTTTCCTTTTTTTTTCATTAATAATAAACTATATATATGTTCAAAATTTGAACACAACAACAATTTTATGTAATTTATGAAAATTAATAATGATGAGCTTAATATTTTAAGAAAAATTCAAAAAGAGAAAAAAATCAATCAAAGAGTCCTTTCAAAACAATTAAATTTGAGTCTTGGAAAAGTAAATTATTGTTTAAGAGAACTAAAAAAAAGGGGGCTTGTTAAAATTAAAAATTTTAAAAGCAGTAAATCAAAAATTAATTATATGTATCTTTTAACTCCCAAAGGAATAAAACACAAATCTAGAGCTATAATAAATTTTATGAATGTTAAAATAAAAGAATATGAGGAGCTGAAAAAAGATTTATGACAAAAAAAATTTTAGTTTTAGGAGGGTCAGGTTTTTTAGGTTCATCATTATGTAACAAACTTATCAAAAATAAAAAATTAAAAGTAACTAACTATGATAGAAAATATAATAAAACTTTAAATAAAAAAATAAAATTTATAAAAGGTGATATATCAAATTATAAAAAATTAAATCAACAAATTTTAAAAAATGATATTATTTATCATTTTGCCGGCATCTCAGATATTGAAGAAGCTTCAAAAAAACCCATAACAGTAGTTAAAAAGAATATTTTGTCTTCAACACTAATTTTAAATTTGTGTATTAAACATAAAATAGAAAAATTTATATTTGCAAGCAGTATTTATGTATATAGCGCCAATGGAAGTTTCTACAGAATTTCAAAAACAGCAGTAGAGGATTTAATACAAGAGTTTCATAAAAAATTTAATCTTCCATATTTAATTCTTAGGTTTGGATCTTTGTATGGTTCAGGTGCGCCTAAAACAAATGGAATAAATAAAATATTATACAACTTAAAGTTTAATAAAAAACTCATATACTCTGGAAATAAAAAAACGAGAAGAAGATATATACATGTGGATGATGCTGCTGAAATATCTACTAAATTTGTCAATAAAAGTTACAAAAATAGTATATTTAATATAACAGGAAAAAAGGATATTAAAATTTTTTCATTGTTAAATACTCTAAAAAAAGAACATAATATTAAATCTTATCCAATTTTTTTAAACATAAAAGATGAAAATCATTATATTAATACCCCATACACTTTTAAACCAATGAAAGATATCGTTTTAAAATCAAAAAAAGAAAAAAATTTTTATAAAGAATTGTCGAAAGTATATTTTAAACTAAATAAATAAATATGATTATTGCAATATTAATAGGAAGAGCAAATAGTAAAGGATATCCAAATAAAAATTTAAAAAAAATTAAAAAAAAACATCTTTTTGAATATCCAATATTAGCCTGTAAAAAATCTAAGTTAGTTGATAAAATATTTGTATCAACAGATTCTAAGATAATTAAAAAAAAATTAAAAGGATATAAAAATTTAGAAATAATAAATAGAGATAAAAGATTAGCTACCGATAAAGCGCTTGGCGAGGATGTTTTTTTTGATGCATACAAAATAATTAAAAAGAAAATTGATAAGTCAAAAATTGAATTTCTAATATTGTTATTTGCAAATTCAGTAACACTATCAGATAAAATGTTAAAAAAAGGTATAAAGTTTTTAAGAAAAAACCCATCTTTTGACTCTGCCGTAAGTACATCTGTTTACAATATGTGGAGCCCACTTAGAGCGAGAAAATTGAATAAAAAAGGAGCATTAGTTCCTTTTGTACCTTTTGAAACTTTTGGTAATCCAAAAACACTTAATTGTGATAGAGATTCCCAAGGGGATGTATATTTTGCAGATATGTCATGTTCAATAATAAGAACTAGATGTCTTGAAAACATGAAATCCAATCTTCTTCCTCAAAAATGGATGGGAAAAAAAATAGCTCCAATTAAGTCCTGGGGTGGTCTTGATATTGACTATGAGTGGCAGGTACCCCAATCTATACATTGGTTAAAAAAGAATAAAATAATATAGTAAATATGGCTGCTAAAAAAATAAATATAGGCTTACTAGGTTTAGGAAGAATTGCTGGACATCATTGTAAAGCAATAAAAAAAATAAAGAATTTTAAAATAGTAGCAGCATGCGATCTGTTTAAAGAAAAAAGAGAAAACTATCTTAAACATAAAGGAATAAAGATTTATGATCATTATGATAAAATGTTAGCCAATGAAAAAAATATTGATATTGTAGTGATTATGAGTCCATCTGGCATGCATTTTGAGCATGCATATAAAATATTAAGTAAATATAAAAAAAATCTAGTAATTGAGAAACCCACATCTTTAAAAATTTCTAATTTAAAAAAGTTATATACTCTATCAAAAAAAGTTAAGAAAAAAATTTATCCAGTCTATCAAAATAGAAATAATAAATGTGTGATTAAATTAAAAGATCTAGTTAAATCTGGAAAATTAGGAAAAATAAACTTAGTTAATCTAATTTTAAGATGGTCCAGACCTCAAAGATATTACGATTTATCAGTTTGGAGAGGAACTTACTCTCACGATGGTGGAGCATTAACCAACCAAGGAATTCATTATATTGACTTACTAAGATATTTAGTAGGTGATGTAAAAAAAGTTTATTGTAAGATGGGAACATTTGGTGCAAAAATTGAAGTCGAAGATTCGGTTGTAGGAAATCTAGAATTTAATTCAGGAGCTATAGGAAGTTTAGAGGTCACAACGGCAGCAAGACCTAAAGATTATGAGGCAACGATATCTCTAATTGGAACAAAAGGTGTAGCAAAAATCGGAGGATTGGCTGCTAACATTATGGAGGAGTATTCACCTAATCCAAGTTTGTGTAAGTTGTATAGTGAGAATATTCCAGATGCATATGGTTTTGGTCATAACAAATTTTATAATGATGTAAAAAATGACTTTTTTAAAATAAAAAAATTTCCAATTAAACCAGATGATTGTATTCAAACAGTTAGATTATTAAATTCATTTTATGTTTCTGATGAGCAAAAAAAAATAGTTAGTGTAAAAAAAATAAAAGATTCTTCTAGACTAGGAAATAAAAATGAAAAAATATCAAAAATATATAGATAAAATAGGAAATTAGATAAAAAAGTGAAACTTGCAGCATCAAATATAGCGCTTAAAAAAAATCTAGAGTATGTTTTAAGTTTTTATGAAAAAAATGGATGTTCAGGAATTGAAATAGCACCTGATTTGATATTAGAAAACCCTACAAAATCAAAACTACAAGAGAGAAAATCAATATTAAAATTAATAAAAGATAATAATTTATCTGTAACAGGACTACATTCATTGCTTTTTCAAAAAAGGGAATGTTTACTATTTGGCAATAATGATAGTAGATTAAACTTTATTAACTATTTGAAAGATATCATGGAACTTTGTGCAGATTTAGAAGGCAAACAGGTTGTATTTGGCTCTCCATTTAGCAGAAAACTTTTTGAAAAAAGTATTGAAGAAGCAAGAAAAATAAGCCACGAAGTATTTGATGAGTTAAGTGAATTTGGAAAAAAAATAGATGTATATTTTTGCATAGAGCCACTTGATAAAATTGAATGCGAATTTATTAATAATTATAAAGAAGCAATAGAATTAGCAGAAAAAATAAATAATAAATATTTTAAGATAAATTTTGATACAAAAACTTTATATTATTCAAAAGAAAACTTAGATGAACTTAACTCTAAATTTAATTACTTTTATCATTTTCAAATTAGCGAGGAGGACCTGATGCCAATTTATTTAGGAAAAAATGATCATGATAAAATTAACAGTTTTATAAGACAAAATAATTATGATAAATTTATCTCAATCGAGATGGTTGATACTGGTAATGAAGAGGATTTAGAAAAAAGTTTTAAATTTGTTAAAGAAAAATATAAATTATAAATAAAATGTACGATTTTAAATATAAAAACATAAATGAGATAAAAAAAAATATTAACGATTATTTAATATTTGTTAAAAGATTACTACCAAGATGGGCAAACGGAATGCCTGACTCAGAAGTATTAACACTTTTTGAATCATTAAAAAAAATTAAACAAAAACCAATAATTGTGGAAACAGGAATAGGTGCTAGCACTTTGGCGTTTGTTTTAATGAGTATTTTAAAAAATGGAAAGGTCTTTTCGTGGGATACTAATGGATCTAAGGGTTTTTTCTTAAATTCTGTTATGAATGAAAGTATTGGAAAAACCTTTGGTGTAAACATAAATAAATACTGGACCTTTATAGCGTCAAGCTCTACTTCAAAATACACAGGGATTGAGATATTAAAAGAAAAAAAATTAAAAAGTAATTTTTGTTTTTTAGACTCATACCATACTTGGGAAACAGTTGAAGGTGAGTTAAATCAATTTTTGAAAGTTGCAGACAAAAAATTTATTCTTGGGCTAGATGATGCATATTATACTTATAAAAAATTTAATCTTCCTATGATTAATATGATTAGAAGTAAACTAAATCTTAAAACTGTGAAACATATACAAGACAATAAGTGTGACACATTTTACAATGAAACAAAAAGATTATTAAAAGAAAAAAATTTTAAATTTAATCCAATAAAAAATAATTTTGATAAACTTATCAAAAAAGATATTTTTTTAAGATATTATTCAGGTGACAGAACATTTATGAATAAATTAGGAATGGAAGATAAAAAAAAGTTAAATTTTAGAATAAAACTTTTAAAAGTTACTAAATAAAAAATTATATAATGAAAGAAGAGATTTAAGTCTAAATGAATTTTGTAAATAAATTACTAAATTTATTTAATATTTATTTTAGAAAAAGTAAAATTTTATTATCCAAACCCATCGGCGATAAAAATAAATATAGGGAAATTTTTTTAAAAGCCAAACAATTTAAAATACAAAATTTAGAAAATTTACTTAAAGAGGAAAATATTTTAATCGAAAATGATTGGTTTGATGATTTAGCCTTTAAAACACAAATTGTAATCAAAAAGTCAGACATAAATTATTATCATGGAAAATTGTTGTATTTTTATTTATCAAAATATCTAAATAAAAATCAGCATGATACAATTACGATATTAGAAACTGGTACAGCGAGAGGCTATTCCTCAATTTGTATGTCAAAAGCATTAAATGACAATAAAGTTAATGGAAAGATATATACAATTGATATTTTGCCAAATAATACAAAAATGTACTGGAATTGTATTGATGATCATGATGGAAAAAAAACTAGATTTGAACTTTTGTCTCCATGGGAAAAAGAGCTTAAAAATATTATATTCATAGAAGGAAATACTAAAAAAAAATTAAAAACTATAGATTTAAAAAGAATTAATTTTGCATTTTTAGATGCGGCTCATACATTTAAAGATGTTATTTATGAATTTAATTTTGTTTCTAAACTTCAAAAAAGTGGAGATATAATTTTTTTTGATGATTATAGTCCAAATATATTTAATCCTGTAGTCAAAGCTATTAATGAAATTGAAAAACAAAATACTTACAAATTTAAAAAAATCCTTGCAACAAAACAGCGAGGTTATGCTATAGCCTACAAAATTTAATGAAAATATTAATTTTATTGACAGCAAATGTTTCAATTAATCATTGGCATACTTCAAAAGTAATTAGTAGAGAAATTAAAATTTATCAAGAGCTAACAAAATTAGGTAATAATTTTACATTTCTATCGTGGGGATTTAAAACTGATAAAGATTTTTTAAAAAACAAAATAAAAGGCAAAACAGAAAATATTTTTCCATACAGAAATTTTATTTTCAAATTAAAATTTTTCAGATATTTTTATTCTTTTTTTTATATAATTGTTAACATAAAAAATTTCAAAGATTTTCAAATAGTAAAATCAAATCAACTTATTGGGTCACATTTGGGATTGTTATTAAAACTTATATTAAATACAAAATTTATTTGTAGGCTTGGGTATGAACCAAATATGTTTTGGAAAAATAACAAAAATTTTTTAATGAAACTATTACTTAAAATATATTCAAAAATAATTTATAAATATTCAGATATAATAATAGTCACGAGCTTACCAATTAAAAATTATATTATCCAAACTTTTAATATAAATAAAAATAGAATTAAAATTATTCCAAACTATGTTGACACAAAAATATTTAAAATTCTCAAACCTAAAAAAAATAAGTTTAAAAGATTTGTTACAATTACAAGATTTGATAAACAAAAAAATTTGGATTTTATGTTTAAGGAAGTTTTGATTGCAAATGGTAGCTTAGATATAATAGGAGCTAAAAATAATTTTGAAAATTATAGATTATTATCAAAAAAAATTAACCTTAAAGCAAAATTTTTAGGTCCCATAGATAATATTAAATTACCAAATAAATTATCGAATTACGATTTTTATTTAAGTACATCTTTGTATGAAGGTAACCCTAAAACAATTCTTGAAGCAATGTCATCAAAGATACCTGTTATCTCTACGTCTGTTGATGGCACTAAAGACATCATAAAAGATGGTAAAAATGGTTTCTTTATAAATAATAAAAAAGGTTCTTTAAAAAAAAAAATAAATTTTATAAAAAATAAAAAATTAAATCTTAAAATAATTACTACAAATGCACGAAATTACGTTCTTAAAAATAACTCCTTGTCTGTTATTTCAAATAAAGAAAATAAAATTTATAAGAAAGTTTGTATTTAAATGAAAGAAAATTTAAATAATAAATTTATTCTTACTTTGTTTTACTCCATTTGTTTAATACCAGTTTTTATGGTTTCAGGACCATTTTTACCTGATCTAACATTAAGTTTAGTATCATTATTTTTTATTTTTATGTTAGTTAAAGATCGTAACTGGAAGTTGTGTAGTGATAAGTATGTTTATTTTTTTTTCGTCTTTTTTATTTTGATTAATATAACCGCTATTTTTTCAATTGATCAGCACCAATCATTCAAATCTGTACTTTTCTATTTTAGATTTATATTTTTTTTTATAGCTTTTAAATACATTTTTGAAAGGGTTCAAAAATCTGGAAATATTTTTTTTTCTATTTTACTTATTTTGTCTATCATACTTATTTTTGATGCCTTAATTCAATATTATTCTGGTTTTAATTTACTAGGCATGGAAACAATTAAGGAGACAAAAAAATTATTTATGCAAGGGCACGGTGAAAGAGTTACTGGTCTATTCGGTAAAGATGAAATATTAGGTAGTTTTTTATCAAAATTGTTACCAATTTTATTTGGTTTTTATTTTTTCATAAAAAAAAAACATGCTAATAGTAAATTAATTTTTTTAATAATAGTTCTATTTTTCCTTGCCATTTTTATTTCTGGGGAGAGAGCCGCTTTTATTCAAATGTTAATTTTTACAACAATGTTTTTTATTTTTGTAGATTTTGAACACAAAAAAAAAACACTTATAACTTTTTTAATATCAGCAATATTAATTACTATAACTATTGTTTCCTATGATAGTAACAAAAAACTTAGAATGATTAAATCTGTATTCGCCAACTTTAAGCAAGGTAATATTTTTTCAGCGTATCACCAAAGTCACTATATTACTGGTATGAGAATGTTTTTAGATAAACCTTTAATAGGGCATGGACCAAAATCATTCAGAATAATGTGCAGTGAAAAAAAATATAATTATAATGAATATTCATGCTCTACTCATCCCCATAATACTTATGTTCAACTTTTATCAGAAACTGGGATTATAGGCTTTTTTCCAATATTATTTTTCTTTCTTTATATTTGTTTTGTATTATCAAAATATTTATTAATTAAAATATTTAAGAAAAAGTTAATTTATGAAAATGATTTTGTTATTATTTTAATTGGTTTGTTTGTTTATTTGTGGCCTATATCACCAAATGGAAATTTCTTTAATAATTGGTTAAGTATTTTATTTTTCTTACAAATATCTTCTTTATATTTTTTCAAAAAAGTTAAGTAATATTCTCTTTTTTCATAACATTTTTAATTATTTTGAAAATATTATTATATAATCCTCTTCTTTTTAGGGAATATATTTTTTTTAATTTATTTTCTACAATTTCATTTTGATAAGAAACTTCTTTTATTGCAAATATATTTTTGTTTATTTTTTTAATTTTTTCTTTTTTACTTGTAAGCTCTTCTTTTATTTTTTCACCTTTTCTTAGTCCAATTTCTTTTATTTTATATACATAATTAGGATTATTGATCTTTTTAATTTTTATCAAATAATTTATTATATCGATAATTTTTATTTGTTTTCCCATATTTAATATAAAGGTTTTATTTTTTTGATTTAAATTAATTGTTTCAAGAACCAATGTACACGCTTCCTTAATGGTCATGAAATATCTAGTTGCCTTTTTATTGGTAATCGTAATTGTTTTATTGTTGTTTATTTGATCTATAAATGTAGGTACGGCCGAACCAACACTACCAAACACATTACCAAATCTTACAATATTAATTTTTATTTTAGGGTTGGTCTTTCTATAGTAAGAAGTAATGATTTCTGAGAATCGTTTTGAGATACCCAATATACTAATGGGACTTGCTGCTTTGTCTGTTGAAATTAGGGTGAAATTAGTACCATTTTTTGCTGCATTTTCAATGACTGAAAGAGTTCCAAAAATATTATTGTTAATCGCAGCTTCTATATTTTTTTCCAAAATATTTACATGTTTGTAAGCCGCTGCATGAAAAATATGATGAATTTTTTCTTTTTTTAAAATCTGATTTATTAATAAGTTATTATTAATATCATTTAAAACAAGTTTAGTTTTTTTAAGTCCAAATTTCTTTAAATTAAACAGAGCAATTTCAGAATTATCTAAAGCAACTATTTTTTTTGCTTTTAGACTTTCTATTTGTCTACATAATTCTGACCCAATGGAACCACCAGCTCCAGTGACTAAAATATTTTTATTTCTTATTGAATTATTTTTTTTATTATGATCAATTTCTTTTCTTCCTATCACATCCTCGATTCCAAGTGACATAGCATCATTCAAACTTATCTTATCAGAAATTAATTTTTTCTTTGTGGGTATATAAATTATATTTGATGAAAATTTTCTTAATTTATTTTTGATTTTTTCTAATTTTAATTCATCAAGGTTTGATATTGATATTATAATTGAACCTAGTTCATTTTCAAATGAAAGTTTTTTGAGATCATTAAATGATATTATCTTAGTTCCATTATATAATTTTCCTTGAATCTTTTTTTTATCATCTATAAAAAATAATATATTTTCCTTACTTTGTGAAAGCTGATCATGAACTTGGCGTCCAACATTACCAGCACCATATATTATGTAATTATTTCTTTTTGTATTAATAATTTTTTTGTATTTATATTTATTTAGATGCCCATATAATTTTTTATCGTAATTTTTTTTTATAAAGTCTTCTAAATTAATAAATTTTTTATAATTGATTTCGTTTACTAACGATAAATTATTACCAATTGAGTTTCCAATTTTATCTTTATTTCTTTTAAAGATAATTAGGTTTTTTGGAAATTTAACATAATTTAAAATATCTTTAATTTTTATTCCATAACCAGTTCCTAAATCGTATATCTTATTTTTATTTTTAAATTTTAGTAAAATTTTAATTATATTAACAACATCTTTAATATGAATAAAATCTCTAAGGCTTTCTCCATTATTATCGATAGTAATTTTTGTTTTATTTTTTAAATTGTTAAAAATTTTTCCAATAACAGAAAAGTCATCATTTAAACCAGAGTACATATTAAATATTCGCAAAATACAGAAATTAATCTTTTTCCTAGTACAGAAATTATTTATAAGGTTTTCGTTTAAAAATTTAAATGATGAAGAGAATTTTCGGTTTGCCAAGTCATCAAAATTATTAATATTGATTCCATAAACTGAGGCAGAACTTGTATAAATAATTTTAGCTATATTATTATTAAAAATATTTAAAACTTTAATTGTGGAAATTATGCTAAGATTTACAAAATCTTTGTAGTCATTATCTTTTAATTTATTTAATTTTTTAGATGGAAAAAAATTATTAAAAATAAGATTAATTTTTTCATTTTTATTTAGATTTAATGCAATTTCTTTACATAATTTATCTATATTTTCATCTCTGGCTGAAATTATTTTATAAATAGATATATTTTTTTTTAAAAGATTAGTTAAATTTGAGTTTTTTCCGATTATTATGTTTTTCATTTGATATTAAAGATAATAAATCTTAATCAAGACATGATTTTATATTATATAGAGTTTAATTAATCAAATGTTTAAAGAGCTAGACGTAATAATACCTACAAATAAAAAATTATCTTATCTTAAAAATTTAATTTTTTTGATTAATAATCAAAAAGGTAATTTAAAGATTAATATTATTTTAATTCATCAATCCTCCAAAAAAGAGGATTTACCTAATTTTTTATTAAAAAAAAATATTTTTTATAAAAGGATTTTAATTCAAAATTTATCAAATGCAAAAAATGAGGGACTTAAAATATCTAAATCCAAAATATTTACTGTTTTAGATGATGATATAATTATTTCAAAGAACTATTTTTATGAAGCAATGAATATTTTAAATCAAACTAAAAATGATTTAATTTTTTTTAAAATAAATAAGTTTAATTCTAACATTCCTCTTTCAAGGAATATGAAAAATTTCGATCAAATTATCAATTACAAGAATTGTAATTGCTGTCTTTCCTCAACAATGTGGTTTAATAAAAAAAATAAACAAATGATTAATTTTGATAAAAATTTTGGTTTAGGAGCTAAATATGGTAGCGCAGATGAAACAGATTTTATTTATAGATGTCTTCAAAAAAATAAAAAAATAAAATATATTTCTAAAAATCTTGTTTACCATCCTTGGGAATTTGATAACTTAAAAAATTTAAAAAGTATTTATGCTAAATTTTTTTCATATGGAGTGGGACAAGGAGCATTATACAAAAAACATTTAGAAAAAAATAAAAAATTGTTTTTGTATTTATTGATTTTATCTTTGCTCAAATCTTTATCAGGTATAATTATTTATATGCTCACTTTAAAAAAAAAAAATATAATCAAATATTTTGCAATGTTTTGTGGTAAAATAATTGGTTTTAAAAACTACAATAAAATTGATTAAAAGAAATTTAATATCTGTTATTTTTCCGATTTATAATGCATCAAATTATTTAGATGAAAGTTTACAAAGTATACTGAGTCAAACTTACAAAGATTTTGAAGTAATATTAATAAATGATGGTTCTACAGATGATAGTTTAGACAAATGTAAAAAATACCAAAAAGAAGATAGTAGAATCAAAATAATTAATAACAAACATCAAGGACTCACAAAATCTCTAAATGATGGAATTAAATTTTCCACAGGCAAATTTATTGCGAGACAAGATGCAGACGATATATCTAAAGTTAATAGATTTGAACAACAAATAAATTGGTTTTCTTCGTCAAACAACAGGGTTTTGTGCGGAACAAATGGATATGTTGTATCTCCAAATGGGAAGATAAGACAAAATAATGTGATTACTTTTAGTCATGATAAAATAATTAGCAAATTAAAATATACAAATTGTTTTATGCATACTTCAGTTATGTTTTTGAGACTAGCAGCAGAAAAATTTAACTTTTACAATGAAAATTTAAAATATGCTCAAGATTATGATTTATGGTGGAAGTTAAGCACATTAGGAGAAGTAGGAAATATCCCTGAAAAATTAGTTACAGTAAAACGACTGAAAGACTCTATCACTCTAAATAAAGCTAATGAACAAACCATAGATTTTATTAGCTCTTCTGTAGAATACTTAAAACATATGAATATGATTAATAAGTCAACAGGTTTAAAGAAAAGTGTGAATTATGGAGCCAATGAACATAAAAAAATAATGGAATTTTTTTATAACGATAGTCTTAATAGTAAAATCAAATTTAAAGATCTAACATTGAAAGAGAAGATATCTTCAATTAAATATTTTAACTTATATATAAGAAAAATTTCAAAAATAATTTAAATTATGAAAATATTATTTCTTACAAAATATTTTCCACCTGAACCAGGGGGGATAGAAACTTTATCAAAAAGTTTGTGTGATTTTTATTCATTAAAAAAAAATAAAATTGAAGTTTGTGCTTTTTCAAAAAAAAAAAACTATGTATATAATTTAATGGATTATAAGGTTAATTTTTTCAAACCTAATTTTGAAATATTTTCAACTCCATTTTCTTTAAAAATGTTTATATATGTTTTAAGAAATTCAAAAAATTTTGACTGCGTTCATATAGTAACACCAAACCCTTGGCCAACTTTTTTCCTCTATTTTATAAAAATAAATAATTTAGTTATAAGTTGGGGTAGCGATATTGTTAACCAAAGAATACTAAAAATCTTTTTAAATTACTTTCAAAATTCATTACTTAGAAAATCAAAAAAAATAATATGTCTTTCAAAAAATTATGTAAATTATTCAAAAGACTTAAAAAAGTTTAAAAATAAAATTATAATAATACCACCTCTTATTGAAAAAAATTTAAATAAAAAAAAATATAATTCAAATAAAAAAATAATAGATATAGTATCTATTGGCAGATTAGTTGATTACAAATCCCATGATATTGCAATAGAAGCATGTAAATTACTACCAGAAAATTTTCATTTGAAAATTATTGGTTCAGGAAAATTACTTCATGAGTTAGAGTCTAAAATATTTAAATTGAAATTAGAGAATAGAATAAAAATTTTACAAAACATAAGTGATAAAAAAAAAAATGAAATCTTAAGAAAATCTGATATTTTTTTAATTTGTTCAAAATCTCGAGCAGAGTCATTTGGAATTGTAATTTTGGAAGCGTTAAGTGCTGGACTTCCTTTAATAGTTTCAGATGTAAAAGGATCAGGCATGAAAGATATGATAAGAAATAATGTTAATGGTTATTTATTCAAACCTAAATCTTTTAAAGACTGTGCTAATAAAATTAAAAAAATTTCCTCAAGTTTTAAAAAATTGTCACGTTTTTCTAAGAGTTCACTAGAAATTTTTGATAAAAAGTTTTCTAAAAAAATAATTGAGAAAAAAATGCAAAGTTTATATTAAACCTTTATTTTTCTGAATATCCAAAAATAAAACATTAAATATATAAAACAAAATAAGAATATGTTATTTATCAAAACATATTTATGATTATAAAATTGAATAGAAATGAGACCAAATAAAAACACAAAAATATTTATTATTAATCCAGTTAGTATACTGGCTTTGTCAAAACTAATTTTCTTTTCTTTTTCTAAATAATTTTTCAATAAATGATGAAGGTGCTCTCGATCTGGGCTAAGAGGATTTTTTTTGAAATAAATTTTTCTAAATATCGAAAAAAAAACCTCAAATGCTGGATAAATTAATATAGAAGCATAAACATAAGGATATGAATAATCTTTATTAAGTGTTTGATTAATTATCATTAAACCTATTATTGAAGCCAAATAATATGAGCCAGAGTCTCCAAGAAATATTTTTTTTCTGATATTTTGAAAATATAAAACTATTAGTGTTGGTAATAAAATTGAAATGGAATTAAAAGAAATTTGCTCCTCTAATATAAAAAAACTAAAATAGTTAAATAATATAATACTTGATGTAGCGTGTAAAATAGTCAGACCATGGACCCCATCTATAAAATTATATCCATTAATAAGAATTATTAAACAGGTTGTTGTAAATAGTATTGCAATAAAAATATTACTATCGAAAAAGTCATTAATAATTTCAAATTTAAAATCAATAATATAAATGTTTGTTTGCCATAGATAAATAATTGAAATCATGGAGATTAATATGAGTCTAACTATAGCACTAAAATTTTTTAGATCTGACATTATTCCAACAATAAAAATAAATATGCTTAAAATAGAAAAAATTTCTAAATTAATTACTTGTGGGAAAATCAAGTAGATAGAATAGACATAAAAAAAAGCTATTAATCCCCCGGAAATAATTATTTTACTTTTAAATTTATCTTTATGAACTTCTAAAGGCTTATAAATCAAAAAATTTACTTTGTAACAAATGTAGTTTATTAGTAACGACAAAATAATAGAATATACAAAACATCCTATTATATTACTTATTAACATTTTTAAGAAAAATTCTTTATATCCTCAATAGACATTAATTTTACAAGTTCTTTGAAATTTAACGAAGGTTTCCACTTGAGTTGTTTTTTTAACAATTTTGGATTCCCCAACAAATAATCGACTTCATTTGGTCTATAGAATTTTTTATTGATCTTAATAATTGTTTTGTTGTTTTGTTTTAACTTTAACTTTTCATTTTCTTTTTTACCAGTCCAATAAGTTTTAAATCCATAATGTTTTACTGACTCATTTATGAAATCTCTTACAGAATGAGTTTTACCTGTAGCAATAACATAGTCTCTTGGAATTTTTTGTTGAAGACCAAGCCACATAGCGTAAACGTAATCTTTTGCGTAACCCCAGTCTCTTTTTGCATCAAGATTTCCTACTTCCAAACAATCTATTTTTCCACTTTTTATTTTTGCTAACCCGCTTGTAATTTTCCTTGTAATAAATTCCTCACCACGTAATGGTGACTCATGATTGAAACAAATTCCACTCACACCAAAAATATTATATGCTTTTCTATAATTAATAGTCATAAAGTGGGCAAATAATTTAGATATTGCATAGGGGCTTACAGGATTAAATGGTGTATTAATATCTTGAGGTGATCTTAGTACATCTCCAAACATTTCTGAAGATGAAGCTTGGTAAAATTTTGGTTTTTTTTTTAAATTTTTTATCACTTCGAGAATTCTCAAGACTCCTATTCCTGTTACGTCTGCTGTAGTAATTGGGTTTGAAAATGAAGTAGCTACAAAAGACTGAGCAGCCATATTATAAACTTCGTCAAATTTATATTTATTAAAGATTCTAATTATATGATTAATTTCTCCTAGTTCAAAATCCTCTATTTCTACTTTTTTTTCTATTCCTAATTTTCTTAAACGCCATTTATCATCTCTAGCAGATCTTCTATCAGCTCCAATTACCCTATAGTTTTTATTTAATAGCAATTCAGCTAAATAGGCCCCGTCTTGTCCACTTACACCTGTAATTAATGCTATTTTTTTTTTCATATGTTTGAATTTATTATCACTTATTTTAAAATTTTATAACTTTTAAGTTAATAGACTACATAAAACCATAATGTTTTTTTTAATTCTTTTTCAGAAATAAGTAAATATTTGGTTGATTTATCCTTAAGAATTATAGATTGAAGTCTATTTTTTGGTGGAAAAGGGAAATTGGTAAATTTATGTCTATCTTTTCGTTCAAATTCCTTTTTTATTCGATTTATATTTTTAAAATTAAATACAAGAAAGCAGCAAATAAAAAATACTACTATTTTTTTTCTCTCTATCTTCATTTTTGAATTAATATCAGTGGTTATAAATATTAGTGATATAAACAAAGCTATTATAATGCCTGACCCAAATCTTAATTG
>MDSW01202671.1_pt1 | contig 32997 bp, 34 predicted proteins | sample 811171 | NCBI WGS metagenome assembly MDSW01 (sample SAMN05326641, study PRJNA326480) | marine metagenome | isolation source: seawater | place: Atlantic Ocean: North West | collected 2012 | reverse complement strand
CTCCCATATCTTAAGACAAAGTACCATCGGCGCTGAAGGGCTTGACTTCCGAGTTCGGAATGGGATCGGGTATTACCCCTTCGCAATAATTACCAGGCAGATTTATATATTATGTTTTGAAATTAATGTAAATACAGTTTTTGACACAATTCAGTAATAATTTATAAGTTAATTAATAAAAAATGAGCTCAGTTGATATTATTTTGACAAGTTATAATAAGGGAAAATACTTGAAGGAAACTGTTGACTCAATTTTAAATCAAACATTTAAAAATTATCGTCTATTAATTATAGATGATAATTCAAACGATAATTCAGTTGAGATTGTAAAAAAATATACTGACCCTAGAATAAATCTAATTCAGTTAAAAAAAAATAAAGGAGTTTATTTTGGTAGGAATATTGGATTGAGAAAGTCAGAAGCTAAATATATAGCATTTATTGATGCTGACGATTATTGGGAAAGTAAAAAAATAGAAAAACAAATAAACTTTATGGAAAAATTTAATCATAGATTTACTTATACTGATTATGTTCCTTTCAAAGGAGAAGGCGGTCAAAAGAGATTTAAAAAAAAAATAGTTGTACAAGAAAGTTTTAATTTTAATCAATTTATAAACAATAGTTCTATTGCTATGAGTTCAGTGATTATTGAAAGAAATATAATTAAAAAAGTAAAGTTTAAAAAGATCAAAATATGTGAGGATTATTTATTTAAGTGTGAAGTTCTTAAAAACTACAAAGCTTATAAATGCAAAAATGTTCTGATGTATTATAGGATTACGAAAAATTCTTTACAAAGTAATAAGTTCAGAAATCTTTATTGGGTATGGTGCATAAATTCTAAGTATAATAATTTAGGTTTTTTCAAAAATCTTTTTTCTGTAGCATCCATTTCTTATAATTCTTTTAAAAAATATGGTTTTAAATAAAAATATTCCAATTATTAATGATTGTGGTGGGCGTGATAAGAATCGAACTTATGACCTCTACGATGTCAACGTAGCGTTCTACCATTGAACTACACGCCCGTATTAAAAAAATTTATTTTTTTTAAATAATACTTTATCTGAAGTTTTTTTAAAAATATTTTCTGGTTAAACAATGAATAACCCTCATCTAAAAAAGTTTTTTGATTATCTTTTATCCACTCCTTTAACTCAGAAATATAAAGTTTTAATTTTATATCAGAAAGGTTTTTTCCATGTTTTCTGCCGTACGCTAATGGTTCTTGAATACATCCAAAATTAATTTTTTTACTGAGTTTTGTTATGAAGTCAAAATCTCCAATAATATTATATTTATTGTTAAAGTAATTATTTTCGAAAACATCTTTATTTACTAGAATTGTTAAAATTCCTATACAGTAATTATTTAATAACTCTTGAGTAATTTTTCCTTCTGGAAGTTTATGATTTTTAAATATTTTAACTTTTTTATCACTTTGATTAAATAGATAACAATTTGAATAAATTAAGCCAAGATCTTTGTTTTTGGCAAAAAGATTTATTTGTTTTTGCAATTTATCTTTACTCCACCAGTCGTCTGTATCTAGAAAAGCTATTAAAGATCCATTGCACTTAGATATTGCACAATTTCTTGCCTCGTAAAGATTGGTAAATTTTTCACTCAAATAATATTTGATTTTTTTATTATTAAACTCCTTAATAATTTTTGAACTTTTATCTGTTGATAGATTATCCCAAAAAATAAGCTCCCAATTAGTATAAGACTGATCAAATAAACTTTGAACGGACTCCTTTAAATACTTCTCTCCGTTATAACAATTCATAATAACACTTATAAGTGGATTATTATCTATCATAAAAATTAATTGTTTTGTTCAAACCGGTTTTTATATTAAATTTTGGTTTCCAGTTGAACCCTTTTTTTATTTTATCAATTTTTGGGTATAATTTTTTGATTTCATCTTTTCTCATTTTGATTGTGCCAAAAAGGGGTTTGCCTGCTCTTATTTTCTTTTGAATGTTTTCAATAATACTTTTTACTTTTATTGGTTTCCCATAGCCGATATTATAAATTCCAGATCGTAAATTTTTTTTATTAATTAGTTTTATAATTAGACTCACAAAATCATCAATATATAAAAAATCTCTTAACTGTTCTCCATCAGAACATTTAAACTTTATGTTCTTCAAGCATGATTTTATTACATAAGGTATTAGTCTATCAAATTTTTGATGTGGTCCATAAATCTGGTAGGGACGTAAAATAATATATTTGAAATTTATCTTCTTGGCTTTTGATATTACAAGTTTACTTGCTTTGAACTTTGTTTTCCCATAAAAAGATTTTGGTTCACAGGTATTTTTTTCTTTTTGTGGTGATATAACATTTCCATATTCTAGACTACTTCCTACTTGGATAAATGTAATTTTATTATTATTTTTAAAAAAGTTAAGTAAATTTTTAAGACCAATATAATGAGATTTAAAAGTTTCTTTTTTATTCTGGTGATCGATGTTTCCACCTAAGTTTATAACAAAGTCAAATTCTTCACCTTTTAACTTATTGAATTTTTTTTTTTTGGTTATATCAAAAATTTTATAATGGACCTTTTCTATTTTTTTCAAGTTTTTTGGTTTTTTTCTTGAAATTGATGTAATTTTATATTTGGATTTTAAAAGTTTAATAGTCAGGTTGTGACCTATAAAACCTGTTCCGCCAACTATTAAAATTTTTTTTTTCAAATTTTGATCTTTTTATTTTTAAAATCTCTTTCGATAATTTCTTTATCTCTCACTGTATCCATGCATTGCCAATAACCATTATGTTTAAATGCAAATAATTTTCTTTTTTTTCCAAGCGTTTCAAGAGGCTCTTTTTCAAGGAAAGTTTTATCATTTTTAATATACTTAAAAATTTCTGGTTCCATTATAAAAAAACCTCCGTTTATCCAGCTTTCGTCTAATCTTGACTTTTCCTTAAAATATGAAACCTTTGAATTTTTAATCTTAATAACACCAAACCTTGAAGTGGGTCTCACGGCCGTTAAAGTTACAGAACTTTTTTTACTTTTATGAAAACTTAATAATGCATTTAGATTAACATTAGAAATTCCATCTCCATAAGTTAAAAAAAACCTCTCATTTTTAAGAATTGTTTTTAATCTTTTTATTCTTCCGCCAGTCATTGTTTTTTTTCCTGTTTCAATAATATTAACGTTCCACCCGAACTTATTTTTTCTAAAAAATTTTTTAATAACATCTCCTTTATATCCAACGGCTATAAAAAACTCTCTATGACCATATTTTGCAAAATGTTTCATAATATGTAAAATGATTGGTTTTCCAGAAATATTAACCATTGGTTTTGGAATCACTTTTGTATATTCCGAAATTCTTGTGCCTAACCCCCCTGCCAAAATTACAACCTTCATATCTTAATTTTTGATTTTTTATTAAATATTTCTATATATTTTTTAACCTGATTAAATGAATCAATTTTTCCTCTTTTTTTATAAAAATCTCTATACCATATTGCTGTAAGTTTAATAGTTTGTTCGAAATTTAAAACCCCTTTCCACTTTAAAAATTTTAAAGCTTTGCTGCTGTTAAGTTTTAAAAGACTGCTCTCTTTAAAATTTTTATTCCTGCTAATATGCCATTTTATTTTTGGCCAGTACTTTTCAAAAGTTTTTACACAATTTATAACCTTATAATTTTTCTTGGTAGATGGACCAAAATTAAATGCAAGACCATTATTTTTTTTTTGGTTAATGTTTAGATTAATAGCAAGAATAATATAACCCATAACTGCCTCTAAAACATGTTGCCATGGTCTTGTTGAATTCGGATTTCTCAAAATAACTTTTTTATTTTTTGCCCAAGCTTTTACGCAATCGGGTATTAGTCTATCGTCAGACCAATCACCGCCACCAATCACATTTCCTGCTCTTGCTATTGCTAGTGACAGGTTCTTGTTTTTGCTTAAAAAAGATTTCCAATATGATCTAATTGCTAACTCTGCTCCCGCTTTAGAGCCACTATAAGGATCGTCCCCGCCTAATAAGTCGTTCTCTTTATAACCAGATTTTTTTTCTAAATTTCTATAAACTTTATCGCTAGTGATAATTACTACTGTTACCTTTCTCTTATAATTTTTTAGTATTTCTAAAAGGTTAATTGTTCCCATTGTATTTGTTTTCCAAGTAACTAAAGGGTTATTGTAAGATTTTTTTACAAGAGATTGTGCAGCTAGATGAAAAATAAAATCAGGTCTAAAATTATTTACAGTTTTTTTAAATAAATTATATTTTGAAATATCTACACTTTTTGAATTTAATGAAATTTTTCTTTTTATAAATTGATAATGAGATGGTCGTGTAATTATATTGTTGGAAATACCTAAAATATTTGCACCAAAATGACTTAATAAAATTGAAAGCCAAGATCCCTTGAAACCAGTATGTCCTGTTATTAAAACCTTCTTTTTGTAAAATATTTTTTTTAAATTTTTATTTTTCATAACTAAATATCTTTTGTTGACGGACTATCTTTAATCCAATTATAATTTTTCTTGGGGATTTGCCAATTATTCCCATAAATATATTTTAAATAATCTTCTGATAAATCAGGGACTGAAACCTCAATATTTTTAAAATTTATATTTTTTATTTTTTTAAGGAGATAATAAGGCTGTGTATAACCAATATTTTTATAAAAAATTTTTTTATTTACCATTTTTTTTTTTAAAAAAATAAAAAAAGGCTCTATTAGTTTAAATTTATTTATTAAAAACATAAATTTACCTTTGTAATTTGAGGACATTGATAAAGCATCTATAAGTTTACATAAAAAATTTTTAGGCACAAACCACTTAACATAAGCAATTTCTTCAGAATTAATTTTTTTTATATGATAAAAATTTATATCAACTTCTCTTCCTCCCTTTTTTTTAAAGGTAAGAAGATCATCGTCTACTAAATATTTTTTTTTTAATTCATAATGATTAGCAATCATTATAGATTTAAATTTATCTTTGAGATTTATCTCATCCCAAACTGCAATGTCTATATCGTGGTCCCATTCAATTAAATTTTGATCTCTTATGATGCCTAGTAATGTACCATGACATAACCAATAGTTTATTTTATGTTTTTTGAGTATTTGAATTATATTCAAAAAATTTGAATCTATTTTACTTTTGCTATTATTCTCAATATCCATGGATTTTGATTTTTAAATTTTGCGTAATTTTTAGACTCTTTGAAATAAAGTATTTTAGTAAATTTAGATAATTTCTTTTTCAAATCTCTTGGATCTATGAATCTTCTATAATGTGAAGTCACATATTCGTGTTTTCCAATTTTTTTACCTTTGCCATATATTTCGTCATTTATGGTTCTTGTTTCAATAAATAAATATTTCAAATTAACTTGCCTTTTCATTGACTTTATCAATTTAATTTCGTTTTTATAATTTATAGTGTGCCAAGTGAATCTTGAGTAAATTATAAAATCTTCATAAATTTTTTTTTTAAAAAATGTACAAAAATTACCTAATAAAAAATTTTTTGCTAATTTTTTATTTTTTTTTCTATTTTTTGCCACTGCCTCATTAGATTTATCGATACCGATACATGAAATTTTATTTTGATTAAAAAAAACCGTATCTCTTCCATTGCCACACCCTATATCGTAAACTAAAAAATTTAATTTTTTTAGTTTTGACATTACAAATCGTGCAAATGAGGTTTCTTTTGTTGGGGCAATTTTTTTTTTGTAAAAATTGTCCCAGTAGTATTTTTTTTTCATAGGACTATTTTGTACCAGGGATCAGATTTAAAATTTCATTTATTGACAAAAGATCTTTGCTTGCTTCTTTCGATCTTTGATTCAAAAGAATTTTCTTTGCCACGTTTTGCATTGAAGGATATGAAGCTCTCAACATGTGGTTTGCGTATATAATAATATTAAATCCTTTTTCCTTTAGAATATTTTCTTTAACATGGTTGTAACTTGATGGAACTGCTACTAATGGTATTTCTCTGTAAATTCTTCTAAATTTTTTTGCAAATTCAAAAATATCTTTTGGGCTTTTTGATTTACTATGTATCATAATTCCATCAGCACCAGCATCAACATAAGATTTTGCTCTAGAAATAGCATCTTTAATTCCTTTACCAAGTATGAAACTTTCTATTCTAGCAATAATCATAAAGTCTGAACTTACTTGAGCTTTTTTTCCTATTTGAATTTTTTCTGAAAACTTTAATTTATCCTCTTGAATTTGCTTAGATGTATCTTCTAATAATGAGTTTTTTTTTAAGCCTTTTTTATCTTCTATTATTAAAGCTGAAATTCCTAATCGCTCTGCTGATTTAACTCTCATATCAAAATGTTCAATTTTACCTCCTGTATCACCATCCATAATTAGAGGCTTTGTAGTGGTCTCAAATATCTGGTCAATATTCTTTAATCTTTGTGAAAAATCTAAAGACTCATTATCTGGTTTGCCCATAACTGTTGAGTCGGTTAGTGAGCTAGACCAAAAACCATCAAATGATAAGATTTTTCCTTTTTTTTCAATTTGGGTATTTTCTCCAACCAAAGCAGAAAGTGGGCTATGAGCCTCTAAGATTCTTAAAGTTCTCTTAGAATTTATTAACCGTCTCAGCATGCCTCTCCTTATGTCTGCAGTAATTGAAATTGAGTTTACATTTTCCAAAAGTGCAGTTGAAGAAATTCCTTTAGTGTAAGGTAATTCAATGACCTTACCACCATACTTTTTCATAACTTTAATAACATTAGATCTAATTTTGCTCATGTAACCTTTGCGCCAATCATCACCATGAATAAAATAATCTGGCTGAATTTTTTTTATATTTTTTGAATAGTCCCATTCATTTTGAGAAATAACTTTCGTTACACCTTTAAAATTTATTAGGATTTTCTTACGTTGCTCAAAGTTAAGATACGGCATTCTTTTATACTCAGAGACCACTTTATCTGTGATTAGACCAACAATAACATCACCCAAAGATCTGCCTTTCTCTAGTAATTTCATGTGGCCATGATGAAGCGCGTCCGCTGTCAGAGCTATGTATACTTTTTTTCTCATTTGTTCAAATATTGAACATAAACCTTTTTTCGGTAAAAGCAAACCATTAGTTTTTTTTATTATTTTTAAGCCTTAATAATGTGCTGCTTATATTTTTTGTTCTTTTAAATGTTTTAATTTTTGATTTGTCGATTTCACTTTTATTATCGTTTCCATGAACTAAAAGATCTATTTTATTTCTTTTTAAAAACTCGTTAGTGATAATGTGATTTGATTTAATAACTTCAGATACATATTTAATTGACAGAAGTATTTCTTTTCGATTTTTAAAATTTAACTTAGGTTTGAATTTTTTATATTTCAATATTTGTTTATCAGATGTAAGAGCAACTATTACTTTTCCAAACTTATATGCTTTTTTCAAAATTCTTATATGACCATGGTGTAAAACTGAACATGCCATATCAACCAAAATTCTTTTTTGTTTTTTACTCATTTATTTTTAGAAGATCTAATATTCTTCCTTTGGCTTTTTTACCCAGATGAACCTCGCCTAAATGGCATACAACTGATCCATTAATATTTAATCTTGGTTTATACAAAATTACATTTTTATTTTTTGATACAATTTTTTTGTTTACAAATGTACACAATAAAGGTTGGTTTTTTTTACTGTATACTAAATTTTTTTTAAACTTTAATAACATCCTTTTTTTATTATTTATGACAGACTTTTTAAAATCATTATATTTTTTTAATATTTGCTCTAAAGATTGAATAGTATGTATAGGACCAGTCATTTTTTTTTGTTCAAGGTTTTTTATATTTAAAACAAAAGAGTTAACTTTGTTAACTGGTTTTTTTTTGTAACAGATAAAACTTGCCCCAGTTAAACCAAATAGCCCTTTACATGAACTAAAAGAAACTACATCTGCCAACTTGTGGTCTTTTTCTAGTCCTATAGATGCAGTGGCATCTAATGCTAACTTGGAATTTGTTTTTTTTGCAAACTTTTTCAATTCGATGATTGGTATTCTTAAACCTAAACTTGTTTCAGTTGGACAAGCCCATACCCAATCAAACTTTTCTTTAGTAAATTTATTTAAATTTTTCCAGTCAATTTTTGAAATAGATTTAATTTTTTTATGAGTTTTTTTTGCGAATTTAGTTATGTTGAATAATCTTTCAGAATAATAACCAGTAGAAACAATTAATATTTTGCCTTTAAGAAAGTTTAACGCAACTATCTCCAATGCAGTGCTTCCTGATCCTTGAGTAGTAACTACTTTTTTTTGACCTGAAATTTTCTTTATTTTTGAAACAACACTTAAAAAAGTTTTATTATAATTTTTGTCACCTCTACCAAAACCTGGTGAAATATTTGAGAGATTTTGCTCTATAAGACTAGCTGGACCTGCAGTGAAAATAATTTTTTTTCTATTTTTATGTTTAATTAAATTTTTTAAATTTGTCATATTATTTTTCCATAAATTTATTTTTAATCCTGAATAATTCTTTTGGTCTTTTTAAATTTCTTAAAATTCCAGATTTTATTTTTACTTCAAGAAATGATGGACCAGTAGAATTAAGGAATTTCTTAAGTGTGATATTCATTTTTCTTAAATTGCTGATCATAAAATATTTTTTATAGCCACAACTACTTGATAAATTTTTTAAATTTATATTTTCTATATTTGTGCTTTGCCCCCCTACTGACTCATGACAATAATTATTTAATACTATATGTTTAAAATTTTTTTCAGCATAGAAACCAATATTTGCTAATGATCCTAAATGCATAATTAAAGCTCCATCACCATCCAGGCAAATTATGTTTGAGTTTTTTTTTCTTAATGAAACACCTAATGCTACAGATGATGCATGGCCCATTCCTCCAACCATATAAAAATCTTTTCCTTTTTTAAATTTTTCATCATGTCTAATTTGATATAATTCTCTTGATGTGTACCCTGTTGTAGAAATTATTCGGGTACTCTTTTTTACTTGTATAAGCAGATTTCTAATGAAGTCTTCTCTTTTAACACCATGCCTTTGTAGAATTTTTCTACTTTTGAAATTAGAGTAGAAAGTATTTTTGCTAATCAAACATGCAACTGGTTTTTTATTTTTTTTACTAAAAATTAAAAGTTTTTTTAGTATTTTAAAATCTCTCTCGCTTTTTATATGACAATATTTAATATCAAGACTATCAAGCAATTTTTTAGTAATCTTTCCTTTAACTAAATGTTGGGGCTCGTCTTTTTGACCTGGTGCGCCTCTCCATCCAATTAGCATAAGCAAGGGTATAGAATAAACTTTTTTGTGGGCTATTGATATTAGTGGGTTAATAGCATTTCCAAGTCCTGAGTTTTGAAGATATAAACAAGAGATTTTCCCAGTAGACAGATAATAGCCTAAGCAAATTGATGCTGCTGTTCCCTCGTTTGCAGCAATTATATGATTTGATTTAGATTTTTTACTTAAAATTTCTTTAGTATCTTTTAAAACGCTGTCGGGAACTCCGGAGAAAAAATCTACTTTATTTTTTTTCAAGAAATTAAAAAAACTTTCAACTTGAATCATATTATTTAATATTTATTCTTTTAATATAATCTTTAAAGTAAATTAAATAAAAACTTCCTATAAATAAAACTGCATACTTAAAGGCTAGCACGAAATAAATATACTTTAAGAATGTAATTTCAATATAAAATATGTCTAAAAAAATTAAAAAACAAATAAAATCAATTGATCTTGCTCTGTCATCTAAAAAATTTTGAAAAATAACTTTTATATAATAAATAAACTTTTCTACATTATATTTTTTTTCTTTTTTTTTGTTAGAAAGTTTTTTATGTTCAATTTTATGTATTTCATTATTATATAATTTATAAGTTGTGGTAAAATAAAAGAAATTTTTTAGATCTAATGACCTTGTTGCTAAAATAAAAATTGTTAAAAAAATAAATATTTTCTCACTATTAATATTATACAAATAAAATCCAAATCCAAAAATAAAACTGTATGCTCCTATTAAACCGCCCCATTCATCCAAAATGGAACCAAGAAATGAGGTTTTTTTTGAAATTCTTGCAAGAAGACCATCTGACCAATCAATAATACCTTTGAGGAAAATAATTATAAGGCCAGCCAATATAAAATTTTCATTATTAGTTGCCAAAAAAACTCCACTTAATAAACCAAGAATGGCGTATGAAATTGATAAAGCGTTGGGGGTAATAATTGTATTTTGAATAAAGAACACTAATATTGAAGACAATTCAATATATAAAACTGTTTTAAAAAATGAATACGGCTGAGAAATAAATTCATTAATATTTATATTGAATTTATTTTTCAAAATCTTTTTTTGATCAGACCAGTGTAACTTTCTTAAACGTGAGTATTTAATTCTCATATAAAATATATTCTTATTCAAAAAAAACTAAGCATTGCAAATATCTTTAAAATTTTTATAAATTACTAAACCTTCTGAGGAACTTTTTTCTGGGTGAAATTGACATGCAAGTATTTTATTTTTTGAGATGCTGGAGCAATATTCAAAACCATAATAATTAGTCGTTGAGTGAACCAAATCTTTATTTTTAGGGTCGCAGTAATACGAATGAATAAAATAAAAATTATTTTTTTCAATATTTTTAAAATAAATATTTTCTTTTCTCACTTTTATATTGTTCCAACCAATAGCAGGTATATTTACTGAATTTTTATCAAATTTAAATTTTTTAATTTTTCCCTCAAAAAAGTTTAATCCTTTAATACCTGCTTTTTCTTCACTACTTGAAAATAAAATTTGCATTCCCAAGCAAATAAATAATGATGGTTTATTAATATCAAGAAATTTTAAGATAAATTTGTCTAATTTTTTTTCTCTTATTTTGGTCATTACATAACCAAAATTACCGACGCCCGGAACAATTAAACCATCAAAATTTTTAATATCTTGATTTTCACTTATTATTGATGTTTTAAAATTTTGGAAATTACATGCATGTTGAACACTTTTTAAATTGCATGTTCCTGTATCAATTATAGCTACGTTGGGTTCTGATTTCATTTTCTTACGCTTATATTATTTTTATCTAGCTCGTTTTTTATATCCAAAATTGAAATTTTTTTACCTTTAATAAATTCTTTTTGAAAAATAGTATTTCCAGCGTTATTGGCAGATGTTTTTTTTATATATGAATAATGTAATAAAGACGAAATAAGAACCCCGTCTACATCTGTTTCTTTAAATAAATTTATAATATCTTCAACTGAGCCAGCTCCTCCATGTGCTACAAGTGGAATGTTTAGTTTTTTTTTTAATAATTTATAAAGTTCTAAATCAAACCCGGCGCCTTTCCCTTCGTAAGATATAGATGTAACAACTGCTTCACCTGCTCCAAGTTGTTGAATTTTATCAATCCAATCAAATAGTTCATATCTAGTTTTTTCTCTACCACTCTCAATTAAAACCATATACTTACCATTCACTTTTAAAGTTTCTATATTAACAGTAATGGTTGAGGATCCAAATACCTCAACAGAGGTTTTTAAAAAACTTGGATTTTTAATAGCTGCGGAGTTTATTGAAATTTTATCTGCACCCAAATTTAAAACTTTATTAATATCCGAAATATTTCTTAAACCACCACCAACTGAAATAGTAACAAAAACATTTTTGACTATATCTTGGATTATTTTGTCTAATTGATTTCTATTGTACAAGCTTGCAACAACATCTTGTAAAAATATTTCATCTATATTTTCTCTATAGTAACTTAATATAAATTCCCTTGGGTCTCCTAAAACTCTTAAGCCTTCAAGATTAACCCCTTTGACCAAAGTATTATTTTTAATATCAAGTCTTGAGATAATTCTTTTGTACATTAAATTATTTTTTGAAGAAAAGTTCGGGAGAGTTTAAAAGTTCCCATCTGTTAGATTTCTTTTCCCAAATATGTTTTGGTCTAAATTTATCACAACAATCTGAAAATTCCTCTTTTGACATGGAGATATAGTTTAAAAATTCTTTTTCATATTTAGATGGATATTCACCATCAAATTTATTAATTAATGCAAGACCCTCCTCTTTTGTTAGATGTCCATTTCTAATTTCTTGCGAGGAGTCCATCATAGCTCTACCCACTCCAAATTTAATAAATCTTGTAAAGTAGAAGAAACCATCCATTTTATCATCAATACTGTTATATTTAGAATACGTACCCTCTGTCCTTTCTGGATTTGGTGAAAAATTTGTTTTTTTTACTGCAAAATAATAATTTTCTTGAGGAACAAATCTTCTGTAATATCCATACCAATGAAATTCTATTTTTTTCTTTTTTATTGTTTCTGGATCTAAAGGTCTGTAAGCCTTTAAATCATTTAAAGAAATTCCCTCGTTTAAATACTCCTCAACTTTTTTTCCACCCAAATAAGAGTTTTTGAAATCTTCTCCTGACAATGGATCAAGTAAGTAAGCTTTGTGACTTGAACCGGATTTACTTGTTTCAAATTTTTTCTGTTTGTGTGAAATTTTTCTTCCATATTCTCCTGGCATTTCACCATAAAATATAAGCGGAATATTCATTTGATTAGCCATTTTTAGAACAAAACTTTTTTGACCGATTATAAAAGGTTGGAATGGATGTAGTAAATTTATTGTAGCTTCTCGAGTTAATTTTCTATGAATTTTACCATTCGGTGTAAATAGGAAGTTATCAAATCCACCATCATGTATCCACTTTTGGTAGTTACTCCAACCAATATCGGTATACAAATGTGGAGACCAGGTAACTGTAAGTGGATTCATGTTGTATTTGTATTTTAGTTCCCAACTTTGAAAAATAGAGTCTTTACCACCACTTCCTCCAACTATACAATCATATTCCCCATTATCTTTTCTATAATTTTTACAAAGTTCTAAAAGTTCTTTCTCTCTCTCTTTCCAGTCAATTTTATCATTCCATTTGAGCTTGTTGAAATTACAAGCCGCACAAACACCATTATCATCAAATTCAATTGTATTTTGCACTGTTTTGCTGGTATGAAAATGTTCGTTTGTACCAGTAGGTTGTTGATTAGACAAATTACATTCTGAGCAGTATCTTACCTTGGTAGGTAGACCACTATTAGTTTTTTGTTCCTTCATGTGATTAAGTGAAAGAAATTTTTTTCAAGTTTTAAATTATATTTTTTCAATTTAAAGGATTTACACTCTGATACACCTTTTTTTAAATCAAAATTTAAACCATGTCCTGGGCAGGTAATTTTAAATTTTTCAACATGACCAAAAGAAAGATCATATTTAAGATGTGGACAAAGTGAATTGAATACTAAAAATTTTCTGCTTTTTTTTATTACTGTTAACTCGGTATTTTTAAAAATAATTTTAAACACTTTTTGCTTTTTTAAATTATTTGAATTACAGAATTTAAATATTTTATTAGGAGAAATTTTGCTATCAATATTAATTTTTTTTAAAACTTCTTTTTTTAGAACTTTCTCTTTTTTTGGGCGAGAAAGGTTATCTTTTCTGAAAAATGTAAAAGTTTTATCATAATTCCCTTTTCTTACCTCGTCAGATCTAAGCCAATGTGGATATTCAACTGCCATTGTATTTTCATAAAATTTTGGTTTTTCTGGATTTAATCTTCCAGAAAATACTATTCTTGTATCATCTGAATTATTTAATCTAGTTCCGTGTAAAATTTCTGGATCAAAAGCTAAAAGTTCTCCATCTTTCAGACCAATACTTGTAATTTTACCTAATCTATAACCATCTTTTACGTAAGATGGATTAATTGTATGAGTTAAATGGTATTTGTTTACTTTTGGATAAAGTAAAAGACCTGTTCTTTTTGTTACGCCTGCGACACTCCACCAAAGATTTATTGCGCCGTACGTGTGACCAAACCAAGTATCCCTATGCGGACTATGACCATAACATGGAACTGGCAATTTTCCAAAATAGTTAATTTTGCTTTTATCAGTTTCTTGTAATTGATAATTATTTTGATTTGTAATTGATTTTTTTACTTCATATTCAGGATTATTATAATTCTTTAAATCTAATAATCTAAATACTGATCTAGATAATCGAGATTTTTTTGCAATTGCAAAAGGATAATGAACCCTATAATTTGCGACCTTATCAATATAAAAAGGCTTTTTCATTTTTAAATCTTCATATGCAGTATTGGCAATAAAATTATAAATATATTTCTCCGTTTTTTTCTTAAGTAAAAAATTTAAAAATGGTAGATAATCTACAGGAAAGTAATGATGCATTTTATTATAGCCCTTGTTACGAATTTTTATGGCCAAATCCTCTTTACAAATTTCCTTTATAGAGTCGAATAAGCTTTTTCTTGAAACAGATAAAAACTCTTTTTTATTTTTATAATTTTTCAATATTTTGTAATTTTTATCAAATGTCATAATAATCTAGATGTATCTCTTATCTAACCGGTTATATTTTGTCCACTCACCAATATCAATCCAGTTTTCCTCGTTTACTGGGAAAACGCCAATAGATAGTTTTTTTTGTTTTATTTTCCTAATAAGTTCATCCATATCAAATAGTTGGTTAGACGGAATCAAATTTATAATTTTTGGTTTTAGAATATATAGTCCAATATTGACTAGATGTTGTGTATTTGGTTTTTCTACAATCTTCTTCAAATTTCCTTTTTTATCAATTCTGCAAGATCCATATGGAAATTCATGATTTTTAGAAGCAACAGCTATAGTAAAATCGTAATTATTATTTTTATGATAATCGTAGAACTTGGACAAATTAAACTTACAAATTGTATCGCAATTAATTATAAACATATCTGTTTTAATTTTTTTTTGGACAAGTTTGAGCGACCCTGCAGTGCCTAAAGGTTTTTTTTCCTCAATATAGTTAATATTATGAGTTTTTTTTCCTTTAAAATAAGATTTGATTAAGTCTTTTTTATAATTTATCGATAAAATAAATTTTTTCACTCCAAATTTTGTGAATGTTTGCATAATAAATTCAACTGCAGTTGTATTTTTGATTGGTATTAAAGGTTTAGGGAAACTATCAGTAAAAGGTCTTAGACGCGTACCCCGGCCACCAGCCATTATTACTAACGGTATTTTTGACAGATCATTAATTTTATCAAATTTTTCAAAACTTTTTGTTTTTACTATATTTATTACCCTTTTGGACTTATTTACAATTGGAATTATATCAATATGATTATTTTTTGTTTTTTCTAAAAGCTTAAATAAATTGTTCTCATTATTTAATAATTTTTTAAATTCATTATCAGAAAAAAATATTGGATTTTTTTTTATATATTTTTTAACACTTTTCTTTATTATAGCACCATTAATTATTGCTCTTCTGAGATCTCCGTCGGTTAATGTTCCTTGCAATTTATTATTCGAGTTTACAATAATAAGACATTTTTCCTTATTTTTTTCTAATTTTATTAAAGAGTCTTTTATTGATGAAGTTATTTTAAGGAGATAATCTTTCATGCAAAATCCACAAACTTTTTTCTCAAAGTTTTATCACTTTTATTAATATTACCAATTATAAAACAGAGTTTTTTTAAACTGTAATTAGACTCATAAGGATTTTTAAGATTTTTTATTTTATTTTGAAAACTTTTTTGTTTTACTTTTAGTATAGATTTATAAATATCTTTCCAACCATATTTGGAATTTACTACGTTGCCAGGGAAGAATTTACCTGACTGCCTAGTGCCGATATTGATACAAGGAATTTTAAAAGATGCAGCCTCAACAATTCCACTGGATGAATTACCTACGACTGCAAAACAATTTTTAAGTAAGTTAAAATATTCATAAGAACCGCAATTTTTTATTAATGAATATTTTTTATGATTTTTTAAATTTTTCTTTAAAAAGGATATTATTTTTTCATGACCAACATCCGCATTTGGATAAGTAAATATTGCGTCCATTTCTGTTTTTTTAATTGCTTTAAGTAATGATCTTATTTGTTTGTTTAATTTATTGAGCTCTAAAGTAACTGGATGGAATGTTACAAGTAAAAAAGGTTTTTTTATATTTCTTAAAATTTTTTTTATATTTTTACCTGTTTTGTAATTTTTAGATTTAAAATATTTTATTTCATGTAAACCAATTGTTTTAATTCTTTTTTTTTCTTCACCCATTTGTTCTACTCTTTTAGAATATTGCTTTAGTACAGGGAAATGATAATGTGACATTTTTGTAATAGCATGTCTTACTAACTCATCTGTTGAACCTTGTGTAACTGCTCCACCATAAAAATGAATAACAGGTATATTAAATGGTATTGCAGAAATAGAACCTAGTAACATTTCAAATCTATCACCCATGACTATAATTATATCCGGTTTGTTAAGTTTTATTTTTTTTGCTAAATTTAATAAATCTTCAGAAAAATTTCTTAGTACTGTTTGTGGATTATCTTTTTGATATTTCGAAATATTTTTACTATTCAGTATTTTGAATTTTTTATCTATATATTTTTGAGTTTTTCCAAATTTTTTTTGTTTATGTGCGTTGCTAATAAATATAAATAATTTAATATTTTTATTCTTGTTCAAAGTATTTATTATTGGATAATACCTATCATAGTCAGACCTTCCTGCTGATATAACAAAAATTTTTTTCATTTAAATGATTGACCAACCACCATCTATAACTAGATTGCTTCCTGTAATATATGAGGAAGCATCACTGGATAAAAATAGTATCGCCGAGGCAACGTCTTCTGTGGAACACATTCTTTTTAGTGGAACTTTATTTACGTAATTTTTTAAAAATTTTTTACTTTGTGTTTTACTTGAACCTGCAACATGGCCCTTGATTCCTCCGGGTGATATAGAATTGACTCTTATGTTAAATTGTCCGTAGTATGATGAACTCTGTCTTGCAAAGTTAACAATACCACCTTTTATAACTGAATAAGTTACATTTTCAGTCATTTTTGTTCCTTTATATATATTTAAATCTTGTCCAAGTATCCCATAAATCGACGATAATAAAATTATTGAACCTCTAATTTTATTTTTTTTCATTTTTTCCGCAATAATTTTTGAAAACCAAATATAACTATTTAAATGTAATTTAATATTTTCTTGGTAATTATTTAAACTGATTTTTTTAAAAGAAGAATTTCCCCAATCTTTTGATCTTGGATAAGAACAGTTAATAAAAATATTTGGGCACCCATATTTATTAATTATGTTATTTAATTCTTTTGATGAAGTATTAAGACTTGAACTATCTAAATACTTATAAATAATTTTTTTATTTTTTTTGATAAATTTGATATTTTTTTTTACATCCAAACATATTACTCTGGCACCTGACAAACTTAATGCAAGTGATACTTCTTGGCCTATTAATCCTGAGCCACCCAGAATAAATGCTAATTTACCTTTTAAAGAAAATTTTTCAGAATATTTATTTTTCATATATTTTTCATTAGGACTTCTGCGATTTTAAAATCTGTAATACTATCAATATCAAAAGATCTTTCTTGGGGCATTTCATAAACAATGGTTTTTTTATCATAGAAAGATTTAAAGTTAATTAAAGAATTTCTACTCCAAATATAAATTGAAGCGTTTAAATCATATGTTTTTGGTGTGTCTTGTCTTCTGAATATTTTTTTTCTACTTAATTTGACTCTTTTGACTTTTTTATTTTTTATTTCAACAATATTATAGTAAGGGCTTTTTCTAGATTTACAGCCTGTAAGCAAGATTGATGCTTTTTTTTTGTTGAAAAGGTTTAAGCTATTTCTTATATCAGAAACTCTTCTCAATGGCGATGAAACATCTAAATCTAAAATTATATCGTATTTTTTTTTGTGATAATTTTCAGACTCTAGTAATGCATGTTGAATTGCTGGTACCTTAGGACTTTTGTTTGTAGATAATTTTTTTGGTCTTTTAAAAAAACATTTAACTCCCATTTTGTTCGAATATTTTGCAATTTTGTTAGAGTCAGTCGAAATCACAATATTTGAAAATATTTTTGATTTTTGAGCTTGTTTTATTGAGTAGTAAATAAGTGGCTTGCCGTTAAGTTTTTTAAAATTTTTGTTCTTAACACCTTGAGAATTTGATCTGGCGCATATTGTACAAAGAATATTCAATTTTTAATTTCCTTTTTTCATTTTATCTAATAATTTCATTAAACTTTTTCCCTCTGAAAAAGTACAAAGTAAATTTTTGTCAGTATTTTTTGTTAAAATTGCTAAATGTTGTTTCTTATAACTTATATCTTTATTATACTTTTTGAATTGTATTTTATTTTTTCTTTTATTTGAAATATAAATGATTTCATTTTTAACCAGGTCAGCCTCTATAAATTCTTTATTTCCATTAATAGTCATTTTTCTAATTTTTTTTCTTGAAAAATAATTTAAATTGATACTAAGTTGTTTGATTTTCTTTGTTGATCCACATAAGCTGAAATAGTCATCAGTATTAATTTTTAAATTTGATATTCTTTTTGATATTGATTTATTAATTTTTATATCTCCAAAAATCCATTTTATATAATCGATTTCATGACTTAGGTCTAACAATACCCCGCCGCCAAATTTTCTTTTAGCACTAGCTGATTTTACATAATTAATTTCTTTTCTCCAGAAAGGCAAATAATAACTACAATAAAAATCTGCTGATAAAAATTTTTTACCATTCGACAATTTTTTGATCTCTTGAATTATTGGGTTAAACCGCATGTTATAACCAACAAAAATATTATTATTTTTTGACTTAAATATTTCAGTCTTAGAAAAAAGTGGTTTTTCAACAAGAATGATTTTTTTTGATAATTTTTTTTCTATTAACTTTAACTTTTTTATGTGATCGCTTGTTGGTGTACAAATTACTATATAATCTGGGTTGAAATTTAAAGCCTCATTGAGATTATTTGAGAAAATGTATTTTTTGATTTTTTTTGAAGAAAAAATAAATACATTTTTTTTACCAACGATCTTTGAGAGAATTTTTGTATGACGTTGACCAATAGAGCCATATCCCATTATTAAAACTTTTTTTGATATCATTAATTTAATAAATTAGGGCCACTAGGAATACTAATTACTTTTTTAAATAATTCTTCAGAATTTTTAAGATTTGATTTTGGAAATTTTGAAAATGGTTCTATTTTATGTAATAATTTCCAAATAGTTCTTACCTGTATACCTTTTTTGTTTAACTCGCTTATTATTTCATCTCTTTGATTTCCTGAAAGATTTTTAATATATACACTATTTAACCAATAATTGCTGTTGCATTTTTTTGGTGCTTCTAAAAGATTAATTCCAATTTTTTTTCTAAAAAAATTTTTATAAATCTCGTGTATTTTTTTTTTAATTTTTAATATTTTTTTAATTTTTTTAATTTGAGAATAGCCTAGAGACGCATTAAGATTTGTCATTTTGTAATTATACCCAATCCCCCAATAATCATATTTCCAATTATGAATTTTTCTAGAATTATTTATTAATATTTTAATTTTTTTAGCCATTTGATCATTTTTTGTTAAAATAGCTCCACCGCCTGCAGATGTGATTATTTTATTTCCATTAAAGCTTAAAACTCCTACATTTCCAAATGTTCCTAAATGCTTTTTTTCAAAAAAACTGCCCACGGCTTCGGCAGCGTCTTCTAAAAGGAATAGATTAAACTTTTTAGCTATTTTTGATACTTCTTTTACTTTAAATGAGTTTCCAAATAAATGAACTCCGATGATCCCGGAAATTTTTCTTTTTGTTTTTTTATTAAAAATATAATTTTTTTTTTTGAAAGTTATATTATTCAGGTATTTTTCAAGCTTACCGGGATCTATTCCCATAGTATCTTTCTCGACGTCTATAAAATGGGGTATACAACCCAAATAACAACTGGCGTTTACATTTGCAATATAATTAAGCGAAGGCATTAAAATTTCATCATTTTTTTTAACACCAAGAGCTTGTAATGCTACATGAATAGCTGCGGTTCCATTTACTGTTGCAATCACATTTTTAGATTTTGTAAATTTTTTAATTTTATCCTCAAATTTATTTATCACTTTTCCAGCTGTAGATACATATCCGCTTTGAATACATTCTTTTACTGATTTAATATCAGAGATATCAAGATATGGCTCATGTAACGAAATTTTTTTGTCTTTACTGATTTTTTTTATCGCCGTTTTTATTAAATTAATATATTGAAAAGTTCTCATTTTTCTCGTTTTTTAAATATGATAAATTTCGTAATCAAAAATATCTTGGTTCGTCTCATACCAATTTATAGTTTGTGAAAGACCTTCATCAAAAGAGACCTTTGGTTTCCATCCGATTGATTTTAATATTTTTTTATTATCACATAATAATCTTTTTACTTCACTTTTATCTGACCTTACTCTATTTGTGTCTTGGACTATCTTGGGATTTACATCTAGTTTTTTAAAAACTTTGAGAGCAATATCTTTTATTTTAAATTCTTTATTTGTACCAATATTTAAAATTTGTCCAAATATTTTTTTTGATTTAAAAACCTTGTAGAAGGCTTCACAGGTATCTGTTACAAAAGTATAGTCTCTACTTGGAACAGTATTACCTAATTTTATTTTATTTTTATTATTTAAAGCCTGAATTATTATTGATGGTATTACAGCTCTTGGTGATTGCCTTGGTCCAAAAACATTAAAAGGTCTTACAATTTTTATTGGCATATTAAAAGAATTCCAATAACTTAATCCTAAAAAATCAGCAGAAATTTTTGATGCTGAATAGGGTGATTGTGCGCTCATAGGATGTTTCTCGTCGATTGGGACGTATTGTGCAGTCCCATACGTTTCACTTGTTGATGTAAGAATGATTTGATTTAAATTTTGAACTTTGGCTGCCTCTAAGACGTTATAGGAACCTTCGACGTTTGTTTTATAATAAGCAAGAGGCGAGTCATAAGAGTAAGGGATGCCACCAAGAGCTGCGAGGTGGAAAACCGCTTTACAACCTTTCATTGATTTATAAACAGAATCGTAATCTCTTACATCTCCAAAAATAAAGTTTATATTTTTATTTTTTTTGTGATGCTCTAACCAACCCAGGTTATAATTTGGATTATAACGATCAAATGCAACAATTTTCATACCTTTTTTTAGAAGAAAATCTGTCAAATGTGATCCGATGAAACCAGTCGCGCCTGTAATAAGTATCTTCATTTAATTATTTATCTAATAATATTTCTTCTAATTACCTTATTTTTTTTTATATCTCTAATTATTCTTTTGCCTAAAATTTTATTTAATTCTAAAGGTGATATGCCGGTTCCTGGTCTCTTGAAGCATATATCCTGTTTTTTTAAAATATGATTTTTTTTAAGATCCTTATTAGTAACACAACTTTTTTTGGCTGCAAATTGTATATGTTTCTCCTCTTTTGAAAATTTTTTTTGGTTTTTTCCTAATAATCTTTCAACTTTTCTAATTTTATCTACCAAGGTTTCAAATTCTTTAATAGTAAATGACGATTTATGGTCTGGGCCAGACATTGTTTTTGATAAAGTTACATGTTTTTCTATAATAGTTGCGCCTTTCGCAACAGCTGATATACACGTTTCCTCCTCATTTGTATGATCTGAATATCCTATATCACACTTAAACCTTCTTTTAAGTTCATCTATAATATTAAGATTTACATTTTTAATTTTAGCAGGGTACTCGCTTACACAATGTAAGATTGTAATTTTATTTTTGTGATGTTTTTCTAACATTGATTTAACTTTTTTTATTTCTTGAAAATCTGACATACCGGTAGATAAAATAATTGGTTTTTTTTGTTTAGATATATAGTTTATTAAATCTAATGACGTAACCTCTCCTGATGGTATTTTAAAAAAAGGTAACTTAAAATTTTTATTCAAAAATTTAAGAGATTTTAAATCAAAGGCTGTACAAGCATAGGGAATACCAAGCTTGTTGCAAAACTTTGATATTGCAATATGCTCTGACTTACTTAGTTGATTTTTTTTGCTCATTGCCTTTACTGAATTTTCTTTATCGTTTTTTTTCTGATAAGGTGCCTTAAATGCATCATCGCTGTATACTTCATTAGGATCACCAAGTTGGAATTTAATTGCATCAATATCGATTGAAGATAATTTTCTTATCATTTTTTTTGCTATTTTTATCGAACCATTATGGTTTGGACCAATTTCAGCTATTATAAAAGTCTTATTTTTTTTTTCATTTGAAATCAATTTTATCAAAGCAGTTATATTAGAAAAATTTTTATGATTTATACTTTTGTCTTTAAATTTAATTTTAAAATTTTTTTCAATTTGTGAAATAAAATCTAGAATTTCAATTGAATCGAAATTTTTTGAAAAATTAAAATTTGTTATATTAACTTTTTTTTTTTTTATTTTTATAACTATTTTTTTTAGTACTTTTTTAATGTTATCTGGACTCATTTAATCTTTCCGCTAATTTTTCCAATTTTTTTCTATCTAATTTTCCATAATAGGTTTTGGGAAAACGATTGATGAAGAAATATTTTTTTGGTATTTTAAAATTTGAGAGATGTTTTCTTAATTTTGAAATAATTTTATCACCAGATACTTTATTTTCTTTTTCTTTTTTAATTACCGCAACAGGTTCCCAATCTAAAATATTAGACTTTATTTTTGAAACAGCTACCTCCTTAAAATTAAATAATTTACTTATAACAATTTCTATTTCGGATGGATTAAGTTTTTCATGTCCTACTCTAAAGGTATTGTCTTCTCTTCCTAACAAATTTAAGTTTCTTTCTTTATCTATAAAACCAATATCCCCAGTATTGAACCAGCTATTAACAAGCTTTTCTCGATTTAATTGTTTATTTCTATAATAACCTCTCATTAGTGATTTCCCACTTATACAAATTATTCCAGATTTATCTTTTTTTGTTTTTTTTATTATTTTTACTTTTATTCCGTTTAATGCCTTGCCTACAGGAAAAATTATGTAATTATTTATATCTTTTCGTTTTACTTCAAAGTGGCAAACTCTCGGTGAATTTTCTGTGCAACCGTAAAAGTTAATTACTTTTGCGTTTGGAAAAATATTATAATAACTTTTTACAACTTTTTTAGGTAAGGGCATACCGCCCGACATAACGAGTCTCACTGATTTAAAAACTTTGCCTGTTAAATACTTCTCCATAATTCTAAATGCAGAAACACTAAGATTTAAAACTGTTAGTTTGTGTTTTTTTATTACTTTTATTAAATCATTTGGAAACCTCATCCCGTTAGTGTTGAAAGAAAAACAACTTTTCGAATACATTAGGGATAAGACTTGTGATATTGCCATTGCGTATGATGGTGGACTAAAAATTAAAGATCTATCAGATGTGCCCAATTTTAAATTCTTTGATATGGCAATGCAATTAGATGCTATACTTTTATCTGTTAAAATTACACCTTTAGGTAAACTTGAGGTTCCTGAAGTATAAATTATAAATCTGTCGCTAGGTTTAAGGTAATTTTTAATACTTGAATAAACTTTTGAAAAGATAACATCATTATATAATTTTATTTTATTTTTCGACTTAAACTCATTTGTTTCGTGAAAAATTGCTACTGTCCGACTATTTTTTAAAATATAGTCTTTTTCACCTGAGGATGCTGAGGGATTAATAAATGTTAAAATATTTTTATTTAAATAACTTGCAAAAATAATTGCTATATAATCTAAAGAATAATTTAAACATACACAAAGAACTTGTCCTTGTTTAACGTTTGCTTTTAAGAAATTAAGGTAAAACATAGTTTTGGAAAAAAAATCGCCATAATTATTTTTTTTATCAATCAATAATATTTTTTTTGAGTTTTTTGATTGTTTCAAAATGTTTTCGAAAAAATTTATGTTAGTCACGGTATTATTTTACCTGGGTTGCCAATTATTTTTGAATTTGATTTGAAACTTTTGAGCACTACCGATCCTGAACAAATATATGAGTTTTTTCCTATATTTATTTTTGTAAGCTCGCCACTTTTATTTCTTACAGAAGATGAGATTATAGCACCAACTCCAACATCAACATTTTTTGAAATATGTACATTTGAACCTATTGTTGATTTGCCACCCAATAAACAATTATCATTTATAATTACATCGTGTAATATTGTTACAGATGTTCCTATTATACACTGCTTTCCAATAATAGTTTTTTGGAGAATTTTAGACCCTACACCAATCATTGAACCCTCACCAATATTTTTTAGTTTTGTTAATACAATAGCACTAGGATCAATAATAACGGGAAAGATAAAATTAAATCTTTTTAGTTTTTTATACAAAATAAATCTTTTTTCAGAATTGCCTAATGCTATAAAAACATTTTTAAATTTTTTTCTTTTATAAATAAGTTCTTTTTCATTTTCTGGTTTCAAATATCCTGCAAAAGAAAATTTTTTTTGTCTTTCAATAATTTCTTTTGCTAAATCTGATAGTTGGCCTTTACCAACGATTAAAATTTCGTTTTTTTTCATAAAATTTCCTTATCAAGCTCAACTAATATTTTTTTCCAAAGACTTCCGCTAAATTTTTTTTCAGGATTTAGATAAGTATTAATATACTCATCGTATTTATTATTGTTTACTTTAATATAATTACCGATATTAAAATCTGATTTATTTTTTAAAAAATCTTCTAAGTTGATTAGCTTAGATTGAAAAAAATCTGTAAAATAATTTATTTGGTTCGATTTTGCATATTTTGATTTAAATTCATTAATATAAAGAAAAATTATTGGTTTCTTAAATAATAAAGCCATATGGATCGCTGTACTGTCATGAGTTATTACTAATTTTGAATTTTTTATTAATTCAATCGTTTGATCAAAAATAAATCTTCTTTTAATTGGTATATCGTCTGTTCGTCTTCTATGCGCAGCAGCGACTATTGGATCAACACCAGTTTTTTCAAAAATGAATTTTAAAAAATTGTCGATCCTTTGCCAATAACTATCTTTTTCAATGTACGGTGAACTACTATAATTTATCATGTGATCTAATGAAAACTCCTGCATTTGATCTATAAAAGTTATGTATTCATTTTTTTGTTGATTTTCAATTGAGTTGCAAAAAACTTCGTAGTCATAGTCATGAATTAATTTTACTTTATTTTTTTTATTTTTCGAAAAAATGTTTTTCCAATAATTATTTGGGACAAAATAAATTTTAGGTTTTACTCTTAAAATTTTGTCTTTAAGAAATTTCAACAAAAGATTTTTTGGAAATTTCATCAACTTTTTAAAAATACTTAAATTAAAATTTGACAGTGTAAATTTTAATTTTTTATTGAAAGGTTGATCAATTACACGTAAACCGCTCATTTTAATATATATCTTTTCCCCGCCTTTGAAATTTATCAATCTTTCAATTAGAATTGATTTAAAAACTTTATGACCCTGATTATCATAAAAAAATTTATTCGGTAGTTTCTTAAATTCCTTTGTAAGATCTTTGATATTTTCAATATTTTTAAAATCTTTGTTCTCCTTAATCCTATTTTCTTTAACGCTAAAAGAATTGTTCAATCTTTTATTTATAAGAGGTAATATGTTCCAAAATTCTACTCTCCAATTTGAATTTGGCTCTCTGTAGGAAAAGTATTTGTCGTAAAAGTATTTTGTTAATGGTTCACTTACCATTATTAAAAGAAGTTTTTTTTCCATTATTACTTTATTTTTATTAATCTTTTGTTTGATATTGAATAAATATTTTTGCAAATATCCATCAATTCTTTGTTATGAGATATAATTATAACGGTTCTATTTTTTTGTAATTTTTTTATTGTATTGAAAATCTTTTTTTCTGTTTCATTATCAAGCGAGCTCGTTGTTTCGTCTAATACCAAAATTTCTTGTTGATTATAAAGAGCACGAGCAATCCCAATCCGTTGTTTTTGTCCACCTGACAATCTTGCGCCTCTTTCGCCTAATTCTGTATCTAAACCTTGGGGTAATGAAGATACATAGTTATCTAGCTCGGCTTGCTCAACGGCTTGTTTGATTTTTTTTAGGTCGATATCATTATCGTTAATACCAAATGCTATATTTCTAGACAATTTATCGTCTGTTAAAAAAACATTTTGAGGCACATAACTAATATTTTTTTGCCATCCAAGTGTATTTTTTTTTATATCATGACCATCAACTAATATTTTACCTTCTGAAGGTTCTAATAAACCCAAAATAATGTCAATTAAAGTGCTTTTACCGGATCCGCTTATTCCCTGTATTCCAATAAAATCTCCCTTTTTAATATTTAAGTTTACTCCTTGAAAAATTTTATCTTTTTTTTCCGGATAAGAAAAACTGATATTTTTAACATTAATTTCATTTGAAAATAAAAAACATCTACTATTTTTAATTTGATTTTCGGATGTTGTTTTAATTTCTCCTAGCTCTTTGCTTAAGAGATTTATTGCTGGCAAACCAAACTTAATCGACTGAATTGACACATAAATTCTTGTGAGACTAGGCAAAATTCTTACTGCAGCTACAGCAAATAAGCCAAGGACGGTAATAATATAATTTGTACTATAATTAAGATTTATAAAAGTTAAAATTACAATTACCATTGAAAAAATTATTGAAAATTCGACTAATAATCTTGGAATTTTTTGAATAAATTGGTTCATCCAAGAGATTTTGTAAAGTTCTTCATTGCTTTTTTTAAAAAGATTAAAAAACCCTAATTCTCTATTATAAATTTTTACTTCACGTATACCTCCTAGGCTTTGTTGAATTTTTTGAATTATTAATCCATCCTCTTTTTGGCGAACTTGACCTAATTTCAAAAGTTTATTCATTGTTATTAAATTGTAAAAATAAATAACAATACTTGATACTATCACTACTGAGAAAAAAGCAATTGGCTCATAATATATAAGCAGAGTTGATATTCCTAAAAAAATAAAAATTTCAGAAAATAAAATAACAGTATTCATTAATACATGATAAAAAATTTGTATTTCTTTGGTAATGTTATTTATTAATTTTCCAGAATTTCTTTTATTATGAAAAGTTAAACTTTGACTAATATAATGTTTAAATAATCTTCTTTGAATTTCCGCTTGAACACCCCAAGCAAATCTACTTTCGTACAAAGAAAAGAATGACAGAAATAAATTTTTTATTAAAAAAATTGTTATTAATATTGTTAAACTAAATTTAATTAAACTTATTTTATCTTGCTCGATTGAAAACAGATTTAAAATAGCTACTAAACTAGGATATTTGTTACTAATATCATCTTCTAGGAAAAAGATTATAGTTGGAATAATCATTCCAATGCCAATTACCTCTAAAGAAACCACAATAAGAATAAAAAAAAATAAAAATAAGCTTCTTTTCTTATCTTGAAAAGATAAAATCTTCCAAAGTTTATTTGCGAAATTATTATTCATTTACTTATATAAAATAGCGCGCATGCTCCGCACTTTGCCAAGAACTCGCTAGACAAAAATTTTTAACTTTTTTAAGCTGGCAAAAAACCTATATTCAGATTTTTATCAACTTTGACTTCTTTATTTCCTAATAAAATATTAAGATATTTTTTCTCTTTACTTAAAATTTCAAATACAATATTTGCCAAAGGTCCATTTAAAAATTTACATTTTTTAGAGCCTATACCTCTGAAAAAATCTTGTTTTAAAATACCTTTTGAATTTTCGTTTTTTTTACAAAAATCAATAAATTCTTGAATCTGGGACTGTGAATTTTTATATCCTTTTAAAAAATATTCTAAACCTAAAGTATATTTTGAAAAATTTATTTTTTTACTATCAGAAAATTTTTCATGAAAACAAAAGATATAATTTCCTAATATATTTTTCTCGCTATAAAATTTTCGACATTTTTGATTAATTTTTGGATAATAAAATTCAATACTATTATCAAATTTTTTATTAAATTTTTCTTTAAAAGTCTGAAGCTGATTATTTTTAATTTTTGCTACTATCCACATCTTTTTCCATTTCGCGCTTAAGTTCATCATATTCTTTCATTTTTAAATTCATAAAATTTACGGTAAGCCTAGTTTTTTCAGTTATCCCTTTTGGGGTTAAAATATAGAGATAATTTTTTTTATTTTTGTTATTTTTGAAATTCTTGGCTTTTACTAACCCTTTTTGTTTTAATGCTCTTAAACAGTAATTTAATTTACCTAAACTAAGACCAATATTTTTTGCCAAACTCCTTTGGGATGACCCGGGATTATTAGCTATGTTTCTTAAAATATTTAAAAAATCGTCATTTTTGTTCATAATTTGAACAATATACCGTTCAAAAGTTGAACTGTAAAGACTTTTAATGTATAAATTATAAAAATTGGTTAGATTTTATGCAAATATTAGACTGTACTTTGAGAGACGGTGGTTATTATACTAACTGGAATTTTACATCTTCCTTGGTTGAACAGTATTTAAAAACTGTTTCTCAACTACCAATTTCCACAGTTGAGCTTGGTTACCTTTCAGATAATAAAGACTTGAATGGCCCTTTTTACCACTTAAATAAGAGTATTTTATCAACCTGCCGAGATCTTCTAAATAAAAAGCAAAAAATTTTTGTGATGATAAATGCAAAAGAAATAAAGAATTCCAAACATTTAATAAAATTAATTAAAAAAAATGAAAAATTTATTGATGGTATAAGGTTTGCAATTTCTCCTTATGAGGTCGGAAAATTTTTACCGAATATTCAGACTGCGAGGAAAAAATTTAAAAAAATTTCATTCAATATAAATCTTATGTATCTAAGTAAATGGTACACAGATATAGATTTTTCAAATAAGGTTTTGTCAAGCTTGAAAGGTAAAGCAGATACAATAGCACTTGTTGATAGCTATGGCTCTTTGTTGCCAGATCAAATTTTTAATTTCATAAAAAGATTAAAAAAAAAAGATTTAATACTTGGGTGTCATTTTCATAATAATTGTGGCTTAGCATTGGCAAATACACTAGCCGCTATAGATGCAGGATGCGTAACTGCGGATACTACATTTAAAGGAATGGGCCGTGGAGCAGGGAACGCTGAAACCGAAATGTTAATAGCAATTAAAACAAAAATTAAACCAAAGATATCCAGTTTTGATATCAGTAATTTGATCGAAAAATTTGATGAAATGAAATCAAAAATGAAATGGGGTGGATCATATGCTTATGCTTATGCAGCAAGAGCTGGATATTCTCAAAATGAAATGATGGATTTGATACAAAAAAGGAGGCTTGATCCCGGAGTTGCCGTAAGTGCGATTTCTGCCTCAAAACAAAATTTAAAAAAGATTAAATTTACTAATTTAAAAAATTTAAAACTTAATAAATCAAATTCTAATATTCCAATATTAATTGGAGGAGCTCCAAGCTTAAAAGACTATGGTATACAACTTTTTAAAAAGATTAGCGAAAAAACTCCTATAATATTATCTGGGAGTAATGCCTTATTCAATTTTTTATCTTTAAATATTAAGATGAAAAATCAATTAATTTTAATTTTAAGTGGTAGTGAAATTAAAAAAATTAAAAATACCAATAAAAAAAATTTTTTAAAGAATTCTGGAATTAACGCGATCATTATTGAAAAGGATTTTATTCCATCAAAAATAAATTTTGAACCTAAAAATAAAATCATAATTTCTGAGAGTGTAGCTATAAATCCATTGATGTTAGCGGGCTCGGTTCTAATAAAGTCAGGACTTAAAAAAATGCTTTTAGCTTTCTTTGATGGACAACATAATAATGAAAAGGGAAGAGTTATTATGGAAGAAACGAAGAATTGTTTAGAAAAAGTTCTCAAAGCAGGTCTTAAAGTTGAAACTTTAACAAAATCTTTTCTTCCCGTTAAACAGATTAACCCTTGGCTAAATGATTAGTTTTTTCATACCTATAAGAAAGAATAGCAAAAGAATAAAAAATAAAAGTATTCGTAGAATTGGTAGTTATAAATATGGTTTAACTGAAATTAAAATAAATCATTTGAAAAGAGTAAGAGATTTGTTCAATAGTGGTTCAAGTTTGAAAGTTGAGTTTATAATCTCAACGGATAGTCAAAAAGTTAAAAATTATGTAAAAAATTTCAAATGGATAAAAATACATCATAGAACAAAAGATCTTGCTGGTGATGATTGTTTGGACAAGCTTATAAAAGAAGTCCCAAAAATATGTTCTGGTCAGTATATTTTGTGGACACATGTTACGAGCCCTTGTTTTGACCATGAATGTTATAAAAAATTAATATCAAGTTTTTTCAAATTTAAGAAAAAATATAACAGCGCGTTTAGCGCAGACTTAATTGGAACTTACATAATGGATTATAATTCAAATTGGATTTCGCATAATTATACTAAAAAAAAGTGGCCTAGAACTCAAGATTTAAAAAAATATTTTTCAGTAAACAGCGCTGCATTTATTGCTAAAAAATCTGTCTATATTAAAAACAAAGACAGATTATGTAGAAGACCTTTGCCGCTGATAACTGAAAAAGGGAAAGGTTTCGATATCGACAGTAAAGAGGATTTAATTTTCTTTAAAAAAAACTTTTATAGATCTATTATAAATTGACAAAAATATGATAAATTTGAAGAAAAAAACTTTTCCTAAAGCGTCCTTTCCAATTATACAATTTGATAATTTGCTTTCAGCTAAAACCTGTAATATTTTAAAAAAAGCTATTGAAGATCAAAAAAAGTTTGATGATTTTGTTATGAATGGCCGAAATAGAATAAATAAAGGCTCTTCCACTTTCAAAAAGTTTCTTAATAAATCAAGAGATGCACATAAACTTTATAACTCTTTAAATTCAAAATCTACGTTTATTGAAATTTTAAATATATTTAATAATAATTTTCAAGATCAATTTTGGAAATTTAAACAGAAAAAAATGAAATATTCAAAAATCAATTTTGGTAAGCAGAAAGGTAAGGAACTTACAAAACAAAAAAAGAGTGATAAAAAAAGAAACGTTGTAAATCTTGATATAGATTTTTCTGTATCAAAAAATGGGTATTTTCGAGAACCCCACAGAGATAGATCAACTCGAATAATAAACTTTTTAATATATTTAAATTCTATACCAAAAAAAAATGGAGGTACCTTAGAAATATTTAAAACAAAAAAAAAATGGGGTAAGTTTTCTTCGTCATATCCTAGATTTCCAAGACGGAACTCGGTTGCCGTTACAAACAAATTTCAACCAAAAAAGAGACAAGGATTGTTTTTCCTTTCTTCGCCAGATTCATACCATGGTGTCTCAAAATTTATATCTAAAAATAATATAAAGAGAGTTTTTATATACGGAAGTTTTTCTTTAAATAAACCTGTTAAATGGTCATTTAATTCGATCAATAAATAATGTTAAAAATACAAGATTTTATTCTTAGAAGAGATAAATCTATAGAAATATTAAATAAAGAATTAAAAGAGTTCATAAAAAATTTCACAAATATCAGAGAAATTACTATTCTACTTAATTGGATTTCATCTCAAACTAAAGTATCAAAAACTTCTCTAGTGTCAGATACAGAAATTTTTGTTTTTAAGCAATTTATAAATTCTAAAGGAAAATTTAATAAAGTTTTCGATTTAAAAAATATTTTAATCGATTCCTTAAAATACTTGCTTTTTTTTTCATATATACGGATTTTTTCTAAAAAAAAGATACAGGAGGTAAAATGCGAACTTTGTGTAGACGATATATCAGTGGGGACCTCCCCTGATAGATTTGAAATAATTAATAAACTTTGTGAAACAATTTTTATTTCTAATATAAAATTAAATAAAAAATATAAAACATTTTTTTTTAATAAATATTTTAATTCTATCCTAAGCCCAACTACTTGTAATAATTATTTATTTTATATAAGGCTTTTTTTTAGAACTTTATCTTATTCTTTTAAAATACGGGTAAATTTATTCCCACTTATAACCAGACTTATTTTAACATATATAAAATATGAAACTGTTTTTAATTCCGTAAAAGCAAAGTTTTTAATTCAAGAAAGACATTATGGAACTTCTGCAATTAAAAATGAAATTTTTCACAAATATGGTGGCAAGATATCGTCTGTAATTCAAAAAAACATTCTTCAAATTAATGGTCCGGGTATGTACATAAATTCGGACGTATTATTTTCACTTGGAGATCAAACAGCAAATAATTTAGAAAAATTTGGTGGGAAAATTATTAAAGTTGTTGCAGTAGGCTCTCTTTTTATGGAAAGAGAATTTTATAATAGAAAAGATAAAAATACGTTTAAACAATATGATTTAGTAGTATTTGCGAGTAATCATGATGGCGATGCACATTCTGGTTACGACTCATACTTTAATGATTATTATACCCATTTTAAATGGATTAAAAAATTTTCTGAAGATTTTCCTCAGTTTGAGATTTGTATTAAACTAAAAAAAATTTTATCTGACCAAAAAGTCTCCGGTCTTTTTAAAAATACTAAAAATGTAAATATTGTTTTAGATACTACGAAAGAAAAATCCGATACCTACTTTATTGCAGACAAAGCAAAAGCTTTATGTACTTGGAGCTCTACATTAGGATTTGAGTTTATTGGATCGGGAAAAGAATGTTACTTTGTTGATCCAAATCTTAAAAATACCGGTTTTATTCCTAATGAAGATTTTATACTGCCAGCAAAGTTAAAGAGTTATGAAGAATTTAAAAATAGAATAAAGTCCAAAATAACCGGAAACAAAGATCAAAGGATTTTAGTTAATAGAAAAAATTTTTGTCACCCAAGCGATGATGTTTCAAAAAAAATTTTAGAAAATTTAAGGAAATTAGAGAACGATCCTGAAATTAAATCAATGTATATATAAAAAAATTTTTCAGTGCATAAATCAAGCCAATCGAGCTATTAGTACTGGTCAGCTACACGTGTTACCACGCTTCCACATCCAGCCT